>SWCD01024500.1_pt1 | contig 221472 bp, 200 predicted proteins | sample 4693011 | NCBI WGS metagenome assembly SWCD01 (sample SAMN10267278, study PRJNA491770) | bioreactor metagenome | isolation source: DHS bioreactor inoculated with marine | place: Japan: Omine Ridge, Nankai Trough
CGGACCAACACGTGTCGACGATCCCACGCCCAGAAACCACCTGTGATCCGTAGAAAGCGTACCTGTCCCGCTGTCCGCCTCAAGCCTCCCCTCCCTCCGAGGGAGAGGCCGGGGGAGGGTGCGGCCAAGCGAACTCGCGAACGACAGAAACTCGTGCCCGTCCCGTGGCCCCAGCCATTCGTTAGCTAATCACGTCATTTGTCAAGAGTTGACCCCGTTCCGCCGCGATAACAGCAGGGCGGGTGCATTATTCACGCTCCTGGATCACGTCTGCTTGTCACTATTTCGACGTATATGTCTAACAGCCTTGTTGAATTCCTCTTTCGTGATGCACACTCGCCGTGGATCTCCCGTGTCGTGGACGACTCGTTCAGTCCCGTCCAGATAGACCACTGTCGTCGTCATCCGACACTTCGAGTAGTACTTGCCATTGTCTTCGTGGTAGTGCACAGTAGTGTGGGTCTTCCAATCGCCGACCCCTTCCTCTAACCAAGCCAGGGCAATACATCCGTCTTTCCAGCTAAGTGTGAACGACTTCCCTTCCAGTTCGCTTATCACCGGAGGAGAATCAATGAACCCGAGAATGTCGTCTTCGGAGACGCCAAACTTCGCCGCCAAGCCACTTGTGGAGTAGTAAGAGATAAACTTGGCCACCCCATCTTTCACCCAGCGAATCTCCCATGATCCGGTGCCCCAATCGAGACTTCGCGAGCGAAGCAATTCAACTCGCAGCCAGTTCATGAATTCATTCATCGTTGCTTCGATGGAGAGAAATGGACAGAAAGCGGGGCAGGTACGAGTGATCCCTTGTCCGTCACCACTTGTGTCACCCGCCCTCTCGCACACACCGGGAGCCCGCTGATGAACCTGGCTTTGCCTTCGCGCCCGACGAGGGCGTGAATCGCCTTCTCATCATGATCTCGAACATACAGCGTGTGATCTGATCAAGCAATGAAATCAGATCGAGTTGGCTGCAATGGCAAGCTGGGGGAAACTGCTCGTACTCCGGCGCGGGCGCGCGATGCGGCGACGGTGCATGTAGGGATACCCCGCAGTGAGGGGTGGCGCGCGGCGCGAAGGGGTGCGTGTCTTAACACCCCGCAGTGAGGGGTATGGCGTGCGACCGAGCGCGGTCGCTGTTGTGCGCACGGGCGCGACCGCGCCCGGCGCGGGGGGCGCGGCGGCGGCGCCTGCCGATCGGCTGTTCGCGGCGCGGATGGGGCGTGTCTCAACGTGCGCACAGAAGTGGCGCGCGGGCACAAGCACTAGATGCAAAACCCGCGAAATACCCCCAAATTCCACGCCAAAACGCGCCGATTCGGCCCAAAACGCGCCGAAACCGGTGCCCAATCGACGGCGAATTCGTCGATTTCACCCGCCATTGACCGAAGCGCGCGCAGAAACCTGACTCTTGTGCACACCCATGTTGGGGAATTCACCCCCGTTCGCGGCGACCCCCCCACAAATGACAAATGCGCGACGAGCGCGCTTCGAGAGTCGATCAAAAGAGTGAGCCGCACACCGTTCGGCGGGTCGCGCAGAAGAAAGCCCAAAGGCGCTTGGCCTTCGGGCTCTTGCATTCGTCGTTCGTCGAGCGCGGCGGTTCGTCTTACGGGCAAGGCGTGTCGTAGTAGGCGAGCAGGATGCCCAGGTCCGACTGGTCGGTGTCGCCGTCGCCGTCCACATCGCCGCCGTCCGTGCCGGAGTCGTACCAGGCGAGCAGGATGCCCAGGTCCGACTGGCCGATGAAACCGTCGCCGTTCAAGTCGGCGGGGCAATCACTTACATCGCAGGGGGTGTCGGGGCACTCTTCGGTGCCATCGCCCATGTACTGGCCGCCGGCGTTCTGGCAGTCATCGACCAAAGCCACCGCGCAAGTGCCATCGGGATAGCAGCAAGCGCCAACCCCGGGCTGGCAATCGACTTCCTGCCAGGTGACGCGCATGATCCAGTCGCCGCTGGGCTGGAAGAGGCCCAGGCTGGAGAAGCGATTCCACCCTTCCGGAGCGCCGCCGAAGCAGTCGCGAGCGAAGAGCCAGTTGTTTACAGCGCTGTTGAGCCCGCTGTTGTCCGTCGCTGGGAAGGCGTTGCAGCAGGTCGGCGGGGCGCCGCAGGGATCGCCGTTGGGCTGATTGTGCTCCACGATCTGGAAAGCGATGGTGAAGATGTTGGTGCCGCTGTCGTTGTTGATGATGATCTGCTCGGGATCGTTCGGGTCGATGGAGACGGCGAGGTTGACGCCGTTGTTACCCGGGGGGCAGCACGATGTGGGGCAGGATCACATCATCGGAAGCGAAGGAGTACATGAGGGTGCCGGTGGTGGGCAGGCCGTCGAAGATGTAGACCGCCCACTTGGTGGTGGTCTGCATGGTGGCGCCGATGGTGCCGAAGACCATCTCCATCGTGTTGATCTTGATGGGGAAGTTGTCGGGGTGGATCTGGTAGGTGCAGCCGGCGGCTTCTTCTTCGACGAAGCCGGCCTGCAGGATGATGCTGCCGCCGCCGTCGAAGGGACCGCTGGAGTAGGTTTCGACGTGGTCGCAGCCGTCGCGCAGGCCGCGGAGGTCATCCTTGATGATCTCGCCGAGCGAGGTGACGTGCAGGGTGGGCAGCTCGTCGAGTTGCAGGTTGAGTTCGAGTGGCAGGCGTTCCTGGGCCGTCGCCGACCCGGCCAGCACCCCGGCCGCCGCCAGCCCGCAGAGGGTTCGCATGGGACCCGTGGTATTCAGTCGTATCACGTTGCTCTCCAGTCTCTTGTGTCCGCCCAGTGGTATCGGACGCCGGTCCCGGGCGTGCTGAGCCCAAGGCGCGGGAATCACGTCCGTCCCACAAGCCTGCGCCGGTTGCGGCGCTCGGGCAAGCCGAATCCTGGGCCTTGCCACGTTTCTTGGCATTCCTTGTGCGGTAGTTGATTCGCAGCCGAGCCGGGGGCGGTTCCCCCAACCTAAATACAGGTCTTGCAAGTCCTTATTGCGCTCAGGACTGAGGCCGGGTGCGGAACATTGATTCCGTGATCGTCTCCTGCCGCTGGCTGAAGATGTTGATGCGGAAGTAGCGACGGGCCCCGCCGGAGTCGCCCCGCTTGGGAATCACATAGCCGTAGATCCATTGCTGTCCTGGAGTTAGGCGGTACCGCTGCTGCCAGGTCGTGGGGCCGACCTCCTTGACGAGCACCTCGCGGGCGGAACCGGCATCGGGGAGGATGTAGACCTCGGCGTTGCTTTCGGCGAATCCGACGACCTCGGTGCTGACGCCCGCCTCGATGAAGTCCGTGGAGTAGGTCACCTGGACCCCCGTCGGCCGAAACTCCACGCGCTGCCCCCCCGCTCCCGCCCCGGTCGTCGGCCTGAGGCTGCCGTAACGGGCAATGGCGAGGGCGATGTCCTGGGCCCGGCTCAGGGCGCTGAGCTGCGTGCGGATCTCGTAGCGGTAGAGCCGGGTGTGGGTGGCGGTGCCCGGTAGACGCACGTCCTTGCCGATCTGTGTCCCCTGGGCGGTGCTCATTTCGTTGACGATGCGCTGGACATCGTCGCGCAAGCGGCTCAGGGAGGCGGCTTGGGGCGAGATGGCGTGCCGATTCCCCGACTGGGCTCGTTCGGCATCCGAGACCATGTCGCGCAAGGCCAGCTCGACGCCCCGGCGGATCTCTGCCCATTCGTCGTAGGAGGCGATGGCGTTGCTGCGGGGAGTGCTCTCGACGCTGTCGAAGACTCGGCGGACGTTCTCGAAGACAAAGGTGACCTGCAGCAGGTTCTCCGGCGTGTGCTCGGTGAGATCGAGCTCCAGCAGCCGTATGTTCCGCTGCTGGTCGGAGTTGCTGCGGAAAGGAAGCTGCAGGTAGCTGCCACGCGTCACGATCTCGGCGGCGGCGATGTAGCGACTGGCGGCGGAACCGAAGGGAGTGGCTTCGACGACAAAGGGGTTGCGGGTGGAGACGCCGGTGAAGTCCAGGCGGTAGACATCGCCGCCGTAGACCGACTCGCGGCGGACGACTCGATCGCCCTGGCGCACGGTGATGTCGGCGTCGGGCGTGGCCTGGACGCGGAGGCGGAGCGGCTTGGGGCCACAGCCACCCAGCAGCAGCGGCGCCAGCACCAGCAGCCAGGCAAGCCGGGCGCCGAGGATGCGGCTGCGTCTCTTGTCGGTCATGTTCGTCTCCTGGTTCGGGCCACGGAAGCCTCTCTTGCTCCTCATCTTTGGTGCCTCTCCGGCGGCATGATAGCCCCGGAGCGCCGCGGCGGGGCCGCGTCGCGCGATGGGGGAGGATGCTACGCTTCTCCCTATGCCTTCGGATGTACCGCAGAATTTGATCGACAAACTCGACGAGATGACCCGCACCGTCGCCGAACTTGACGCCAGCCTCGCCGACCCGGAGGTGGCGTCCAAGCCAACCCAACTGCGCGAGCTCTCAATCCGCCGGGCCGCCCTGGCCGGCATTGTTGAGCGGTACGCCCGCTATTGCGCCGCCGAGCGAGAGGCAACGGACCTGCGTGAGTCGCTGGCCGGCGAGCAGGATGCGGAGTTCGCGGAATTGGCTCGCGAGGAGATCGAGTCGCTCGAGAGCCACGCAGCCCAACTCATGGAGAAAATCCAGGCAGAACTGGTGACGGCGGAGGATCGGGCCGTGGGCGCGGTGGTGTTGGAATTACGTGCCGGCGTGGGCGGTGACGAGGCGGCCCTCTGGGCGGGGGATCTGCTGGCCATGTACCAGCGTTTTGCCCAGCAGCGCGGCTGGAACATGGAGGTGCTGGAACTCTCGCCGGGCGACGTGGGAGGCGTGAAGTCCGCCCTGGCCCGCCTGGAGGGCGAGGGCGTCTGGGCGGAACTCGGCTACGAGGGCGGGACGCACTGCGTCAAGCGCGTCCCGGCCACGGAAGCCCAGGGCCGCATCCACACCTCCACCGCCACCGTCGCCGTGCTGGCGGAACCCAGCGAGGTGGAAATCGAGATCAACGAGAGCGAGGTGCAGGTCTATGTGACCACCTCCCAAGGCCCCGGGGGGGCAGAATGTGAACAAGGTCGCAACCGCGGTGCATCTCATTCACGAACCAACGGGCATTGAAGTCCGTATTCAAGAGAGCAAGAGCCAGCACCAGAACCGCGAGCGAGCCTGGCAAGTCCTGCGAGCTCGTCTCTACGAACGCCAGCAAGAGGAACGTGAGCAACAGCGACAGGAAGCCCGGGTGGCCATGATCGGACGGGGCGGACGCTCCGAACGGGTTCGAACCTACCGTTTCAAAGAAGGAATCGTGGTGGACCACCGGATCCAGGGCCGGAACTACGCTCTGCAGACCATGCTGGCGGGGCAGCTTGAGCCCCTGGTGCGCGACTTGACCGAATGGGACGTCGCCCAGCGGCTGGCCGCCCTCTGAATGGGGGCCCAGGGGCGCAGATTCGATGCGAACGGCGACAAAACAGCAGAGAATCCGCCCTCTTTCCTACCTATTTTGGTTAGGTAGGCTGATCTTCGTCGATACACTAATCGAGTCAGTCGCCCGGTCGACGGCCCCTGATTGGCCGATTCGTTGCCGGCAAACCGACGCTACGAAAGACTGTGCTGCGTAGCCCAGTCAACAACATCCTGATTTGCGCAAGAGCAAAGGAGACCCCATGACTGCGTCATCCTTGCGATCGCCCGTGTCAGTCCCTTGCAGTTCGAATACGTGGGAAGTGAAGCTCCGGGACCCGTTCCGCCGCGTGCTGAACCATTTGGCCGTGGTTATCGGCGAGGCCCTCAGCGCCTCCGCCCTGGAGATTCGAGTCTACGAACGACCGGGTGAGCGCCTGGCGGCCATGGTCCGCCTTCCGACCACGGGCACGCCAGAGGGGCTGTCCGCCTGGCCGGCCGGCGATCTGGCATTCCGCACCGAAGTCCGTTCCACACTGAGGCCCCAACATGCCTTCCAGCCTGGCGGGTGGACCGGTGAGTTGTCCCCGGCGGACGAGAGCAGCAGTGTCGATATTCTCTGCGCTCTCGACGACCTGGGAACCTCTTACTGGTGCATCATCACCGCCTGTCGCGACCGGGGGCACGGCCGTTTCTCGCAGGCGGAGCGCCGCCTGCTCGAAAACCTGATGCCCACCGTGAGCGAGCAGATCCTCGAGCAAGTGGCGCCGCTGCACGAGCGGCTCGATCGCCGCATCAGCCAGGTCACTCGCCAGTACGAACTCACCGACGCAGAGGTGAAGGTTGCCTCCTACCTGATCGGCAGCACTCTCAGCGAGCAGGATATTGCCCGCGAGTTGCACCGCAGCTTCAACACCATCCATCGCCATGTGACCAACATCTATCGCAAGCTCGGGGTCCGTTCCCGGCTCGAGGCCCTGGCCCTGGCGGAGGATGGCCAAGGCCTGCGACGGACGGTCGGCGGCGACCACGGCGCCGAAGCGAACCCCTCCGCTGCCTGACCCCGGCTTCCCCACGGGTCAATCAGCCCCAGCAACCACTCTGCCACACCTGCCCCCCCGACTCGCTACCGGCTTTCCCTCCTTCTAGCCGGTAGCGTTTTCTTGCGCCGCTACACTGCCGCCATGACTCGTCTCTGCGCCGCCATCCTGATCGCCGACGATTCGGACGCCGCCGCCCAGATCGACCTCGCCGAGGCGCAAGGCGCCGACCTGCTGGAGCTGCGCGTGGATCGACTGGCCGGCGAGCCACAGCGAGTCCTGGGGCTTCTCCGTCGCACCCCGCTTCCCTGCATCGTCACCTGCCGGCACGAGTGCGAGGGAGGTGACTTCGCCGGCGAGGAAGAGGAGCGTCTGGCGCTGTTCGAGCACCTGTGCGCCGCGCCCACGCCGCCTTCGTATCTCGATGTCGAGTGGAGCCGATTTCGTGCCTCGGCGCTGCTGCGCCAGGGGCTGGCTCGGCTCACCTCACCGGCGAACCCCGAGGGGCCGGGGCTCATCCTCTCGGTCCACGACTTCGAAGGTCGGCCGGCGAACCTGCTGCGCACCGTCGCGGCTCTCGCCGCCGAGCCTGCTTGCCGGGTGATCAAGATCGCCTACCGGGCGCGCTCGTTGCGTGACTGCCTGGACCTCTTCGACGTGCTGGCGCAGCGGAGTAAGCCCACGATCGCCCTGGGGATGGGCGAGTTCGGCACCATCTCGCGGCTCCTCGCGGGGAAGTTCGGCGGGCTGCTCACCTTTGCCAGCCTCACCCCCGACAGCGCCACCGCCCCGGGACAACTGACGCTGGCGGAAATGCGCGACCCGTTTCGCTTTGGCCGCCTCGGGCCGGACACCGCCGTGTTCGGCGTGGTCGGCTACCCGGTGGGACATTCGCTGGGGCCGATCATCCACAACGCCGGCTTCGAACGGGTTGGTTTCGACGGCGTGTACCTGCCCCTGCCGGTCGCCCCCGGGTGGGAGCCGTTCAAGGCGACGCTGCTAACGCTGCTCGGACACGAGTCGTTGCAACTGCGCGGCCTGAGCGTGACCATCCCGCACAAGGAACACCTGCTGCGGCTGGCCCGCGCGGAGGGCTGGCGGATCACCGCCGACGCCGAGTTGGTCGGGGCGGGAAACACGCTCGCCCGGGATGCGGAGGGCTGGGTGGTCAGCAACACGGACATCACTGCCTTGCGGGCCTGCCTGGCAGGCGCGAAGGAAGGGCAGCCGGCACCGGGGGCGCGGGCGGCGGTGGTCGGAGCCGGCGGGGTGGGCCGGGCGGCGGTGGCAGCCCTGCGCGGGATGGGGGTGCGTGTGACGGTCTACAACCGCACCGCGGTGCGAGCCGAGGAACTGGCCGCGGCGTTCGACCACGGCGATGGACCTGCCATCGAGGCGGCTGGACTGGAGGAACTCGCCGAGGCTCGGCCGGACCTCATCGTCAACGCCACCAGCCTGGGGATGCGCGGCGGTCCCGACGCCGAGGCCTCGCCAATTCCCGCAGCGCTGCTCCGGCCGGGCGTGGTGGTGCTCGACACCGTCTACCACCCCCTCGAGACGCCCCTGCTGCGGGCGGCCAGGCAAGCGGGCTGCACCGCCCTTGACGGCTTGGCCATGTTCATCGGCCAGGCGGCGGGGCAGTTCGAAGACTGGACCGGTCAGCCGGCCCCGCTGGCGCTGATGCGGGAGCGGGCCCTGTCGCGCCTCAACCCCTGATTCGGGGCGGCTTCGAGTCGGAGGTGGCCCGGGGCTGGGGAGCAATCGGGGACGCGAATCCAGATACGGGTGGGGTCGTGCGGGTTGGGCAAGGGCTGCGGTCGCGCGGAGCGTCCACCGACGGGGATGGGATCTCAGGCGGGAGACGACTCCCAAGCACTACCGCGATTCAGCCGATGCGGGAAGGGGAGTGTCCGCGCCCATCTGGGAGCGCCGCCGCTGCCAAGGAGTTCCGCATGCTGTGCCTGCCACTCGACAAGATCAAGTCCGGGATGCGGCTGGCGCTAGCGGTACACCACCCCTACCGCCCCACCTCCCAACTGCTCGCCGCGGGGTGCACGCTGCAGGCCTCGATCATCCAGCGCCTGGAGGAACTGCGGGTGCGTGAGTTGTGGATTGACTGTCCCCAGCTTGCCGGCCTGAAGCGCTACATCTCGCCGGAGTTGGTGCGAGCCCGCAATGAACTCGCCAGCGCCACCTGCCACCTCTTCGAGCAAGTCCTGGCCAAGCAGGCCCCGGAGAATCCCTCGGGCCTGATCGGCATCCTGCGGGAGCTGTCGGCGATCTACCAGAGCGACAAGCACGCCGCCGTCTTTCTGCCTTGCCTGTCGCGGGGAGCGGACCTTCTGGTGCAACACGCCACGGACACGGCGGTGTTGGCGCTGCTGCTGGCGTTGCGGCTGGAGGGGCATATCAGCCAGCAGCGTCGCGACGCCGGTCTGTCGTCAGAACACTTCGCGGAGCACATCGCCCTGGGGGCGTTGTTGCACGACGTGGGCCTGTACCTGGTGAAGGGCGGTCCCCTGCCGCCGGACGTGCGCTGGCACAATGACTCGAAGGAAGCCGATCTCGAGCACGTCGAGTTGGGCTACCGCGTGGTCAAGCCGCACCTCAACTCGAACGCCGCTCCCATCGTGCTGCACCATCACCAGCATTTCGATGGCTCCGGTTTTCCCGAGAAAGACAACGGCGCGCTGGGCGCTTCCGGCCTGGAAGGCGGCCGCATTCCGATCTACGTGCGCGTGGCGACGCTCGCCGACGTCTTCGACGAGATGAGGCTGGGAGAGGTCGACACCGCCTTGCCACCGGGTCTGGCCCTGGAGGCAACGCTCAACGAGGAGCGTCGGCCCTGGTTTGATCCGGCGGTCGTCGAGGCGCTCAGCGCTTCGGTGATGCCTCTGCCACCCGGTTCCCGCGTTCGCCTCAGTAACGGCGTCGAGGGGGTCATCGTCGACATCGATCGTGAAGAACCGACCCGCCCGATCGTGCAGACGCTGGCCGCGGGGGCGCTGCTCGACCCGACGGTTCCCTGCCCGCTGTACGACCTTCGCCACCACCCCGAACTGCAGGTGCTCTCGCTTGACGGTGTGGAACTCCCGCAGGCACCGCTGGCCCAGGCCTCCTGACCCCACGATCCGAGGAAGACCGAGACCACATGTCACGGACGACGCCGCAGCCCGGTGAACCCCACAGGAAGAGACAGGCCAAGGACCGCGCGTCCCCTCCCAGGGAACGCCGCGCCCGCAAGGCCCGGCGTCGCAACTCGCTGTTGGCTCACCCCGCCTTGAATCTCGGGGCGGTGCTGGGCTGCGGCACCAGCGCCATCGTGGTCGGCTTCGTGGCCTTGCTGCTGCGGCGGGCCGGCGTGGCGGAGGAACTCGCCATCATCCTCGCCTGGCCGCCCGCCTTGGTGTTCGGCTGGCTGATCGTGGACAGTCTGGTCATCCGCAGGCTGCACCGCACCAGCGAGCAGATCGGTCAGCTTCGTCGGCAACTGCGCCTCTACGCCAGCGTCTCCACCCGCGACCTCTTCGAGCGGATCCTGCTCAAGACCGACGACGATCTGGGGCAACTCAGCCGGGACATTCACGCCGCCCTCACCGCCGCCCATCAGGATCGCCTGGAGAGCGCTCGCATGCGGCGGAACTTCACCCATCGCGTCGAACGGGAGACGCAGCGGGCCACGCACCATCTGACCCGCATGAGCCTGACGGACCAGTTGACGGGTCTGGCCAATCGCCGAGCCCTCGACGAGGCCCTGGAGCACATGATCGAGGAAGCCCGCAGCCTGGGGCGTGATCTCGCCTGCGTCAGCCTCGACATGGACAAGTTCAAGAATCTCAACGACACGCACGGCCACGCCGCCGGCGACGCGGTGCTGGAGGCGATGGGCGAGGTTCTCTCCGCCTCGATTCGCCAGATCGATTTTGCCGCCCGCCTGGGTGGGGATGAATTCGTCCTGCTGCTCGCCGACTGCGATGTGGAGGATGGTCAGCGCCTCTGCGAGCGCCTCAGCCGGCTTTTCGGCCAGCACCCGGAGGTCAATCGCTTCGGGGCCGACCAACCAACCGTGAGCTACGGCCTCGCCTCTCTGCGCCAGGGCCGCGGCCGCACGGCGGCCCAACTCCTGGAAGCCTCGGACCAGGCGATGTACAGCGCCAAGCGGAGCGCCAAGGCCGCCCAAGCCGCCTGAGGGCCGATTCCTGGGGGACAACCTGTCACTTGCGCGCGGTTGGTTGTCGGCGGCTGTCGGTGGGTGTCGGCCGGTGCCGCCGATCCGAAGCGCGGGGCAAGCCCACGCCGCTAAATGGGCACGGCCGGTGCCCGACCGCTTTGGGTGGTTCTCGGTGAGAAAACTGTCGGCGCGATCATCTCTCGCTTCTACGATGTACAACTTGTCTCCCCATGACCAGCACCTCGACCTCATCTCGTCCGTTCGACACCAGCGCTCGCCGGGCGGCGGGCAGCGTGGAGCTTGCCAAGCTCTTCGACCGCATGCCCCCCCCACAGCGAGGCGGCGGAGATGAGCTTGCTGGGCTCGATGATTCGCGACCACACGGTCATCGGTGAGGTCATCGAGATCGTCAAGTCCAGCGTGGACTTCTACAAGCCCATCCATCGCTTGATCTTCGATGAGCTGGTCACGCTCTACGACCAGAACAACGCCGGCGACATCGTGCAGTTGCACGCCCGCCTCAGCGGCGCGGGGGTGCTCGAGGATGTGGGCGGGGACGAGTACCTGGTGCGGCTGGCGGAGTCGACGCCCAGCCCCACCAACGCCACGCATTTTGCCGCCATCGTGCGGGAGAAGTCGCGCATCCGCGCTCTCATCGAGGCGGCGGGCAGGATTCTCTACGAGGGCTACCACGCCGGCGAGATCCCCGAGATCGATGGCGACGCCCAGACGCTGCTGGACCGGGCGGAAGGCGCCATCTTCGATATCGCCCAGGCAAGCGAGACGACGCAGGCGGAGTCGCTGCGGGCCCTCCTGCATGAGACCATGGACGAGCTCGACAAGCGCGCCGAGTCAGGCGGCCTGCTCGCCTCCGGCGTGCCTACGGGCTACTACGACCTCGACAACATGACGCTCGGCCTGCAAAAGGGCGAGATGATCATCATCGCGGCCCGGCCTTCCATGGGAAAGACCGCCTTCGCCCTCAACATCGCCCAGCGCATGGCGACGACCGGCAACGCCGTGGGTATCTTCAGTTTGGAAATGACCCGCGAGCAAGTCGCCCAGCGCATGCTCAGCTCCGAAGCCGGCGTCGACGCCCAGCGCATGCGCCGAAACCAGCTCTCTCCGGAAGAGTTCCAGAAGCTCATGGAAGCCTGCGGCCGACTTGGCGAGTCGGAGATCTTCATTGACGACACGCCGGGCCTGTCGATTCTGCAACTGCGCACCAAAGCCCGGCGCATGCACTCCATGTACGGCGTCAAGGCGATCATCGTTGACTACCTGCAGCTCATGACCGGCTCGACTCGGGAAAGCAGACAACAGGAAGTCAGCGAGATCAGCCGCGGCGTCAAGGCCCTGGCCCGCGAGCTGCGCGTGCCGGTCCTCTGCCTGAGCCAGCTCAACCGGGCCTCGGAGAATCGCGAGAGCCACCGTCCACGCATGAGCGACCTGCGCGAGTCGGGGTCGATCGAGCAGGATGCGGATGTGGTCATGCTTTTGCACCGCGAGGACTACTACCACCAGGGCGATCGCGAGCACGAGCCAACCGAGCTGGCGGACATCATTCTCGCCAAGCAGCGGAACGGCCCCACGGGCGTGATCACGCTCAAGTGGCACGGCGACACGACATCCTTCCGCGACTTCACCCCGGTCAACCAGGGCTACGACAACGCCTACGCGGCTCCCGCCCCCGCAGCGCCGGCCGGGCCTTCGCCCTTCGAAAGCGCCAGCAAGCCGCGCCCGGCAGCAGCGCCGGAAGTCGACGAAGACGGCGACAGCTTCGGCGGCATTCCGATCTGAATTGCATAGCTCGGTGTGCTGGAAAGTAGCCTGGGCGCTTCCAACAATGTGGCCATAGAGATTTTCCCGACTGTCCCCAGGAGAGACGCCCATGCAGCCGTTCCAAGTTCATCTGCCCACACGCATCGTCTTTGGCGAAGGGCGACTGCCCGAGGTCGGCGAACTGGCCACGCCCCTGGGCGGCAAAGCCCTCATCGTGATCGGCGGGGGCAGTGTCGAGCGAGCCGGCTACCTGCAGACCGTCACTACCAGCCTGGACGCTGCCGGCATCGCCACGGTGCTCTTCCAGGGCATCGAGCCCAACCCGCATCACGACACGGTGAATCGGGCGGGCCGGCTGGCGCGCGAGGAAGGCGTCGACTTCGTCATCGCCCTGGGCGGTGGTTCGGTCATGGACGCTGCCAAGGGCATCGCCGCCATGGCGCTGAAGGCCGAGGGCGAGAACGATGTCTGGGACTACGTGCTCGGCGGGACCAAGCGCGAGACGCTGACCGAGGCCCTGCCGGTCTTCGCCATCCCCACCACGGCGGCGACGGCGAGCGAGGTCACCCCCTACGCGGTCATCAGCAACGTCGACCTGCCGGGCAAGTCGCCCCTGGCCCACGAATGCCTCAAGCCGGCCGTGGCCCTGATGGATCCGACGCTGACCTACAGCGTCTCACCCACGACTACGGCGGACGGCGGCGCGGACATCATCAGCCACGTCATCGAGAACTACCTGCTTGGTGGGAACGACTCCCCCATCGCGGACGCCCACAGCGAAGCCGTCATGCGCACGGTGATCGAGAACCTGCCCAAAGTGCTCAAGGACGGCGAGAACGCCAAGGCACGGGCGAACCTCTTCTGGGCTTCGACGCTGGCGCTCAGCGGCTTGCAGACTGCCGGTCGACAGCCGGCGCTCTTCGTGCTGCATGCGATCGAGCACGCCATGAGCGCCTACCAGCCGGACCTGGCGCACGGGCGCGGGTTGGCGACGTTGTTCGGCCCCTACTGCCGTTGGCTGCTTTCGCAAGGCCGTGCCCTGGACCGCATGGAGAAGTTGGGCCGGGTGCTCTTCGGTGTGCAGGATGCGGAGTCGTTCATCGAGTGCTTCGAAAGTTTCCTGGGCAAGAACGGCCTGCGGCAGTCGGTAACGGATTGCGGTCTGGCGGAGGAGACCTGGGCCGACATCGCCGCCTACGCCAGCACCGTCTATGGCGTGGACGGCGAATTGCAAGCGCTGGGCACGTTGAGCGAAGCAGACATTGTGGAGATCTTCCGCATTTCGGAGGCAGCCAAGGCGGCGGTGTAGGGCTTCTCGTCACGTCGATCTAAAGCAATCTGTGCTTCTCGGCGCCACTTTGGTCATCTCCTGCGCGAAATTCAGTTGCCGCCAAGCGGTGAGAGCGCATGCTTGGGGTGTACCGATCGAGGAGAGGAACGATGAAACGCGGACAGACAAGAACGGCGCTCTTGATGGGGACCTTGCTTGCCTTGCTGGGCGGTGTCGCTGGAATGGCCGACGCGCAGGTGGCGTACATTCGCATCGGCGACATTGACGGCTTCGGCTACGGCGGCGGGGCGGGGCTACTCAACTTCGTGGGCGATCCCTGCAATGTGGACGGCATCGGCGTGCTCGCACCCGGTGACTTCCTGCCGGACCTCAACCAGAATGGCCTGGTGCAGGACTTCGAGGGTGATGACTTCGAGAACCGTAGCCCCAACGAAATCGTTGGCACTGCTGTCGAAACCCAGACATTCATCGATGTCGCCAGCGTGGGGTCGCAGTTCACCGACCTGTCTCTGTCGCGCAGCTATGACAGCACCTTTGGCACACCAAATGACTTCCCCGATCCGCCTTCGAACAACCGCAATGACTCGCGCTTTGTCTTTGACTTTGAAGTCGCCGCTGCCGACATCCCGGTGGGCACGCCGGTCTTCTTCAACATCGTCTTCGGCGATGTGGGTGCGATCGCGGGCGAGCTGCGGCTGACCTTCGCCGACAACTCGACGCTGACGGAGGTGATCGAGCCGATCAACCCGGGCACTGAGGATGGCCGCATCGATGGGGCCTTCTTGGAGTTGGCCTACGACCAAGTGTTCACCGAGGCGGGCGACACACTGCTCGGGTACGTCGCAGTCGACCTGGTGACCCGCCCCGGCACGGGGGATGGCGATCCCTTCTACGCCAACGACTACGTTGAACTAAGTACGAGCCCCATCGACATCTGTCCCGGCGACCTGGACGGCGACAACGACGTCGATCAGGCCGACCTCGGCATCCTGCTCGGCAGCTACGGCCAGGACGCCGGCGGCGACCTCGACGGCGACGGCGACACCGACCAGGCTGACCTCGGCATCCTGCTCGGCAACTACGGCGCGGACTGCTGAGGGAGGAGGCGAGCGCCTAGGTACCCTTGCTCACACCGAGGTGAGTACCTGCCACCATGCGGTGCGCCCGGATTCGGATACCCCCACAACGAGGTGTCGGCCCGCGCGCCAGCTCGGGTGAATTGACCGATTCAGCCTTGCCGATCCGATCCGATGAGGTAGGCTTGGATCTGAATCTCTAGCGTGGTTGCGCCCCACCTTGTGGAGGGGTGTGCTGCGATACCAACGTCGAGGAGGGTCCCATGCGACACTTGCAACGAACCGTGGTGATGTGCAGCGCGCTTGGCGCGGTCGTCAGCGCTACCCATCAGCTCTCTGCGGCCATCTTCCCCAACCCTGTGACAACGGTGGACAATCCGGTCGCCAGCGCCACGGGCGACTTCAACGGCGACGGAGCACTGGATCTCGTCACGGTGAGCGAGTGGTACGACTACGCCTCCATCCTGCTCAATCAAGGCGACGGGGTGCTCGGCGCGGAGACGCAGTTCGCCACCGGTGACTATCCGCGCGATGTGGCGGTCGCCGATCTGGACGGCGATGGAGCGCTGGACCTGATCACCGCCAACAAGAACGACTTCAGCATCTCGGTGCTGTTGGGCAACGGCGATGGCAGCTTCGGGGCGTACACCAACTACTCCGCGGGGCAGTATCCGGCGGCCCTGACCGTCGCTGACTTCAGCGGCGACGGCGTGCTGGATGTCGCCGTGGCGGTGGAGGGCATGGACAGCCTGTCGGTGCTGCTGGGCAATGGCGATGGGTCCTTCGGAGGCTTTACGCTGTACACAACGATGTACGGGCCGGTCGATGTGGTCAGCGCCGATGTGGATCTTGACGGTGAACTCGATCTTGTCGCCTTGAACTATGACACCGCTTCGATCGCGGTGTTCCGCGGCCAAGGGGGCGGCCTCTTCGCTTCCTCACCGCAGTACCACGGGGTGTCGTCCGGATCGAGTTCGCTGGTCACGGCTGACTTCAACGACGATGGCGCTCCGGACTTGGCTGCCACCGCGACCATCCTCCTAAATACTGGCAGCGGCTCCTTCGCCACCTCGTACATCGACGTCGGCGGAAAGCGACTCGCCGCCGAGGATATGAACGGCGATGGCATCGCCGACCTCGTCGCTGCAGGCTGGCTCGGAGATTCTGTAAACGTCGTCATCGCCAACGGGGACGGCAGTTTCGCGCCCGCCGTTCAATACATGATCGGCAGCGATGACATCTCGGCTGGGGACATGGATGGCGATGGGGTGAGCGATGTAATCGTGCTCCGGAGTGAGGAAGACGAAGTGATCGTGATGCCCGGCAGCGGCGATGGAACGCTCGTCACTCCGCCGGTCTACGAGGCAGGGGAGAACCTTCGTGGGCTGTGCTCCGGCGACTTCGACGGTGACGGTGTGCTCGATCTCGCCGTCGCCAACAACCTTGAGAGTGGTTTGGTCTCCATCCTCCTGGGCCACAGCGACGGCTCGTTCGCTGCTTCAGTGAGCTACCCAACCGGGCCCTATCCCCATTGTTTGGCTGTGGGTGATGTGAACAACGATGGCGTGCTCGACATCATGACCGGCAACCTTGGTGACGATACGGTCAGCATCCTGCTCGGCGTCGGCGACGGCACCTTCGGCGCCCCGACCGGTTTCGCCGTCGAGGAAGACTCGCGCAGCATGCAACTCGGCGATGTCGACGGCGATGGCACGCTCGACCTGCTCCTCTTCCGTGATGAGTACCACAACGGCTACTTGAATATCCGCCTCGGAGTCGGTGATGGAACATTCGGCGACCCCCAGTCGTATCGAGCCCACTACAGCATCGACATGCTCGAGCTCGCGGATCTGAACGGTGATGGCGCCCTCGATGTCGTGGCCGCCGACCCGGGTGAATGGGGGTACTCCGATCAAGGATCGATGTCGGTCCTGCTGAACAACGGTGATGGCACTTTCGCCGCAGAGACCCGTTATGTCGACGGGAATCACCTGCTGGATATCGAAGTGATCGACTTCAACAACGATGGCGTGCTCGACATCGCCGCCTCCGACATGGGCTACTACGACGTCCATGTCTGGCTCGGCAACGGCGACGGCACGTTCGGCCCGCCTGCCGGCTATGGCGCCAACAACGACGCCGGCCGACTCGCTGCAGCTGACTTTGATGGTGATGGTCAAGTCGATCTAGCGACGGGTCGCGCGGTGTTGTTCGGCGCCGGCGATGGCACGTTCAACAACGTCACGCACTTCCACTTCGGCGGGGACTTCGCCGCCGACTTCAACGACGACGGCTGGCCCGATCTCGCCAAGATGGGAGGCGGGGGCATCATGATCGTGCTCAACCAGTCCGAACCCGAGTGCCTCGGCGACTTGGACGGCGACAACGATGTCGACCAGGCCGACCTCGGCATTCTGCTCGCCAGCTACGGCCAGGACGCCGGCGGTGACCTCGACGGCGACGGCGACACCGACCAAGCCGACCTCGGCACCCTGCTCGGCAACTACGGCACGGACTGCTGAACACCGCGGCGGGCGCGGTTGCCCGTCGTCACGCAACCAGTTTCCAAGGCGCGGTCGAGTCAGGCTCTGCCGCGCCTTTTCGTTGGCGCGCCTCAGATTCGCAACGCAGACAAGGCCGCGGGGATTGAAGTCCTCGCGCCCCCTCAGTCCCTTGGTCCCTTGGTCCCTTGGTCCCTCAGTCCCTTCCCCTACTGAATCACCCCCACCTCGCCCAGGGCCACATCCAGCGCCCCGTGCGCCAGGATGCTGGTCGAGTCGTAGGCCGGCAGCGGCGAATCGTCGGGGCGCACGAGCAGGGGCAGTTCCGTGCCGCCCAGGATGACGGCGGTGCAGCCGCGGCGGCGGAAGTCGCGAATGGCGTCGATGTAGGCCTCCCGCGACTCCTTCTTGATGATGCCGTAGACGAGTTCATCGAAGAGAATGTGGTCCAGGCGCTCGATCTCTTCCGCAGGCGGAATGTAGACGGGGATGCCCTTGAGGCCCAGGATCGACTGGTAGGCCGAACCCGACATGACGAAGCGGGTGCCGAGCAAGCCCACGGCCTTGTGCCCCTCCTCGGCGAGCTTCTCGGCGACGAGACGAATCATCGAGAGCCAGGGAATCGGCGAGGCGGCGGCGGCGTGGGGCTGGGCGTGGTGCAGCGTGTTGTCGGGGGTGATGACGAAGTCGGCGCCGCAGGCGGCCAGGCGCTCGGCGGAGATCAGCATCATCTCGCCGATCTTCGTCCAGTCACCGGCGTGGATGGCGTCGACGTAGTCGGCGAGCGGCAGGTTGTGCAGGCTGATTTCCGGGTGCCGATAGGGGCCCATGCGCTGGGCCGCCGCCTGACAGATCCGCCGATAGCACAGCGCCGCTCCCTCGCAACTGCTGGCCACGATGCCGATGTGCTTGACCATGGACATATGCTCCCGCCCCCACCCCTGCGCGTCAACGCCGGGCCCCCTCCCTCCCCAAGCCAGGGCAGAGCGCAGCGCCGCCCTGGGTACCCGCCGACCCGCCCCATCCCCCACCTCCCCCCACCGCCGATGACCACGCCAATCCCCGCCCCAGCGACTACCATGCCTCTTTGACCCCCTTTCCCCCAGCGCACGAGCGAGCCAAGGCATGATCGACTGGAAGAACGCACGCGTCATCGTCACCGGCGGAGCCGGCTTTCTGGGCAGCGTCCTCTGCCGCAAGCTGCGCGAGCGCGGCGTCAGCGAGGCCAATCTCTTCGTCCCCATCTGGAAGGGCGATGATCCACAGAACGGCTTCGATCTGACCGAGGCCGGCGATTGCCATCGGCTCTACGAGGAGGCCTTCCCCAATCCCGATGTCGTCATCCACCTGGCGGCGGAAGTCGGTGGCATCGGGGCCAACCGCGACAACCCCGGCCGATTCTTCTACGCCAACATGGCCATGGCCCTGCACCTCATCGAACAGGCGCGGGCGACCGGCTTTGCCGAGCGCGGGGCCAAGTTCGTCCAGGTCGGCACCATCTGCGCCTACCCCAAATTCACCCCCGTCCCCTTCAAGGAAGAGGATCTCTGGAACGGCTACCCCGAAGAGACCAACGCGCCCTACGGCATTGCCAAGAAGGCCGCCATGGTCATGCTCGACGGCTACCACCAGCAGTACGGCCTGAAGTCGGCCTACCTCCTGCCGGTCAATCTCTACGGTCCGGGCGACAACTTCGATCTGCACAGCAGCCACGTCATCCCCGCTCTCATTCGCAAGTGCGTCGAAGCCCAGGACCGCGGCGACGATCACATCGAGGTCTGGGGAACCGGCAGCGCCTCGCGCGAGTTTCTTTACGTCGAAGATGCGGCGGAGGGCATTCTTCGGGCTGCGGAGGCGATGGAGGAGCCCACGCCCGTCAACCTGGGCACCCATATGGAGATCACCATCAAGGATCTCGTGGAGCTGATCGTGAAGCTGACGGGGTTCGAGGGCGAGCTGCGCTGGGACGCCAGCAAGCCGGACGGTCAGCCGCGCCGCTGCCTGGACACTTCACGGGCCAAGGAGCTGATGGGCTGGCAGGCGCAGGTACCCTTTGAGGAAGGGCTGAAGAACACCATCGCCTGGTATCGCGAGCATCGCACCACGTAGGGCGGGCAGCGCCCACCAGGCTGCGTAGGGTGGGCAGCGCCCACCAGGGATCAAAGGACCATTCCCATGGCCTCAAGCTGCGCCACCTGCAAGCTGCGACAACGCGCCGAGGCGAAACCGGGCTCGTTTCTCGCGCGCCTTTGGCGCTGGCACAGGACGTGGTGTCCGGGGTGGCAGGCCTACCAGCGCGAACTGGCCCAGCGAAGGGCCCAAGACGAGGAGCGGAACGACGAATGCTCATCCTGAAGATCCTTCTGGCAATCTTCCTGCCTCCCATCGCGGCCCTGATGCAGGTGGGGCTCTCGATGCACTTCTTTCTCAACATCCTGCTGACGATCGTCGGCGTCCTGCCCGGACAGATCCACGCCATCTGGCTCATCGCCACCGACAAGAAGTAGCGGCTGCGGCGCGAGATCATGATTCTCCCAACGCTCCAGATTCGACCCTTCCAGGACGCTGACGAGGCGGCGGTCATCGCTCTCTGGCAGGCCTGCGGACTCGTCGTGCCCTGGAACGATCCCGGGGCGGACATCGAGCGCAAGCGGCAGGTGCAGCGCGACTTCTTTCTCGTCGGAACACTCGAGGGCGCCGTCGTCGCCACTGTCATGGCGGGGTACGAAGGCCATCGCGGCTGGATCAACTACCTGGCGGTCGACCCGGCCCAGCGGCGACGCGGGTACGGCCGAGTTCTGATGGCGCGGGCAGAGGAACGGCTCCAGGAGCGCGGTTGCCCCAAGATCAACCTGCAAGTGCGCGCAGGCAACGCTGCGGTGATCGCCTTCTACGAGCGCCTGGGCTATCGCCACGATCCCGTCGTCAGCCTGGGCAAACGGCTCATCGCCGATGAGGAATAGCTCGAACGAGCCGCGACGGTGACGGAGCGGTTCCCACGAGCACCTGTCGCGTCATCGCCCGAGGCGCCCGGCGTCCAGCGTGCTCCGGTGAAGGGAGGCGATTGCCGAATTGGCCACATCGCTTCCTCACAGGCGCGGCTCGCTCGGAGTTTCACTTCTTCTTGAGTCTGGCTCGCCAGCCGGTCGGCTCCGGTCCGCTCAGGCGCGCGGTGGAGGCGAGTTGGACCGTGTCAACCACGTAGTAGCAGGCGGGATCCAGCTTCCGCGCCGTCTGCACGACCAGCGGTCCCTTCTTGCGCTTGAGTTCGATGAAGAGCATGTCGATGTCGGAGTCGCGGCCTTCACCCTTGAAGACGGTCACGCCGAACCCCATCTCGCGAAGCGTGTCGGCCATCCCTTTCCCCTGGCGCGAGAAGATGCGGATGACTTGCTCGCCGTAGGCCAGTTTCTGATCGATGAGCAGGCCGGTGTAATTCCCGGTGGCGAAGCCAAGGGCGTAGACAAAGGCGTAGACCGGTTCCTCACCCAGATTCTGGATGACCTTCGACACCGCCAGCACCCAGATGAGGATCTCGACGAAGCCGAGCGAGAAGACGGCGGCCTTGCGGCCCTGCACCATCCACAGCGTGCGCAGCGTGCCCATGGACACATCGCAGATGCGGGCGGTGAAGATGAATAGGCAGGTGAGGATGACCTCAGTTTCCATGGCACGCCTCCCGGCCTCGGTTGTGGGCCGAAACGAAGATCGTAGCACGAGCCTGGCTGTCGCTGCACCCGTAGCGGCAAGCCGATGACCAGCTCCGACTGAATCCCCACTCTTTCGCTCCGTGAGTTGCTTCGTGGGGGTCGGTCGTCATCATGGTCGGATGCCCAGCCTGCTCTCGAACCCGGCCAACCTCCTGCACCTCGCGGCCCTCCTGGGGCTGGGGCTGGGGCTGTGGCTGGCGGTGACGATCGGCTTCGTGCTGCATCTGCTCACCCACCCTAAGCGAAAGGGATACGGCTGGGCGGTGGCGCGGGGCTTGCCCGCCGAGCCGAGCGAAGGGAACTTCCCGGACGCTGCTGTCGACGAATGGAACGTGCGCAGCCGAGGCGTGGACCTGCCCGTCTGGTCCATCGCGAACAGAAGCAACGTGGGCAGGCCTTCCCTCGTTCTCTGCCACGCCTGGGGTGAATCGCGGGTGACGATGCTGGCCTGGGCGGAAGCGCTCTACCCGCATGCCGGCCGAGTGGTGCTCTGGGACATGCCGGGCCACGGCGAGGCGGCGGGAACATCGACGCTGGGCCTGCGCGAACCGACCGACCTGGCGGCGCTTGTCGCATCGCTCGCGGGGGAGCAGGGGCGAGGCGCCGTGGTGCTGCTGGGATTGTCCATGGGGGCGGGGATCGCCATCGCCTGTGGGGCGGACCTGGCCGAGCCCGCCCACCCGACCCTCGCCGGCGTCATCGCCATCGGCCCGCCCCGGCGCGTGCACGAACCCGCAAGTCGACTGTTTCGCCTCGTCGGTCTGCCCTGGTTGGTCGGCGGCCGACCGGCTTTGCGATTGCTCGCCTGGCGACTGGGGTGCTGGCGCTGGTTTGATCGTCTCGATTCAGCCGGTCGACTGACCGTGCCCTTGTTGGTCCTGACCGGGGAGGCGGATGAGCTGTGCCTGCCTGAGGAAGGTCGACTGCTGGCCGAGGCGGCCCCCGCGGGGCGCTTCCTGGAGCTTCCCGGGGTCCGGCACGGCCGGGAGATCGACGCCGCCGCGGTGCTGGGGAGCGACGAGGCGGAGCCAGGCAATCCGGCGGTGGAAGCGATCGTTGACTTCCTCAGCGAGCTGGCCCAGGAAACGCGCTCGGCCCAGGAAACGCGCTCGTAGCGCGTTTCAGCCCCCGTTTCGCCCCCTTCCGATCGTCGATGCCATCGGCGGCTTTGGGGGGCCGGGCGCGGTCTTCTGCCCTGCTTTCGGGTACCTTGCCGATAGCAGTGCATTGGAGATGCCGTGTATGAAGAGCATGGATGCTGAGATCGAGGCGGGCGAGGCGGTGGCGACCCTGCCGCACGTCGAGGGTGAGGAGGAGGTTATCGCTGTGACTGCGGAGGCGGGCGAGGAGCCTGTGCCAATCGAGGAGCCTCCCATCCCCGAGGGATTGGGTGCCCGCGTCGAGGCGGTGCTGCTGTCCTTGGACCGGGCCGCCACCAGCGCCAAACTTGCCGACTGGCTGGACTTAGGACTTGAGGAGGGCGGGGCCGGGATGATCGGCCGAGCCATCGGCGAACTCAACGACCTCTACGAAGAGACTCGCCGCTCCTTCCGCATCGAGCGGGTGGCGGGCGGCTGGCAGATCCGCACCCTGGGTGAGTTCGCGGAGGACCTCGCCAAGCTGCGGCAGCGACGCCACGAGACCAAGCTCTCTCAGGCGGCTCTGGAGACGCTCGCCATCGTCGCTTACCGCCAGCCCATCCTGCGGGCGGATGTCGAAGCCATCCGTGGCGTGGCCTGCGGCGAGGTGCTCCGCACCCTCATGGAACGACGACTGGTCAAGATCGTCGGCCGGGCGGAGGAGCTGGGTCGGCCCATGCTGTACGGCACGACGAAGACCTTCCTGGAGGTGTTCGGCTTGTCCAGCCTCAAGGACCTGCCCCAGAGTTCGGAGTTGCGGCCGGGGTGAGGGGAAGGGACTAAGGGACTAAGGGACTAAGGGACTAAGGGACTAAGGGACTAAGGGACTAAGGGACAGAAGGTTATGGCCGATTTCCTATCTCGTTTAGCCCCGAAGCGCAGCGGAGGGGACGTGCTGCTTGCGGGTGCGATGTGCCTGCTTCTCTGCCTGCTCGCGACCGGTTGTTCGCCCGTCGTCCGCGCCAAGGTCGTCTCCGGCGAGGTCAGCTTCGTCGCTCTCGTCAAGGCGGACGATGAACGCCTGGATCGGCCTGGCTTGCCCGGCGTGACCCTCCTGTTCAACTCCGATCCCGACAGCCTCGGCCGCAAGCGCCTGGGCCAGGCCGTCACCGACGAGGCCGGCTGGGTGGAGATGCCCATCGACCTGCCCGCGGCGGGGCTGGCGCGGTACGAGATCGAGATCATCGCCCGCCGCTCCGGTTACGCCCATGCCCGGGGCACGTTTATCCTGCCCGGTGCCGGCCAGCGGGTGCTGATCTTCCTCAAGCCCGGCACCGACACCTACCGCGAGCCCGACGATCTCGGCAGCGAGGCTGAAAAGTACCGCTAAGCCGATCTTTCACCATTATTTAGCGGCGTGGGCTTGCCCCGCGCTCTGCTGCCCCCTTCGCCTCCAGCGCCATCCCCTCACCCGAGCCCTTCCATGGACGATGTGCAGGCCGACTGGTTCCCCCTCGACGACGCCCAGCACCAAGCGCAAGTGGCTGGCCTCACGCAGCTTCTGCAAGCCGGCCCGATCCTCGATCTGGGCTGTGGCGACGGGCGGACGCTGGTGCCCCTGGCCCGGGCCGGTCTCGAGGTCGTGGGTGTGGACCACGACGACTTCGCCCTTGCCATGTGCCGGCAAGGGCTGGGCGAGCAGCAGGCGACCCTCATTGAGGCGGACCTGCTGGCGGACGACTGGCCGGCCCAGGTCGGCGGACCGTTCCAGGCGGCTGTCTGTCTGGGCAACACCTTCATGCTTATCCACGATGTCGCGGCGGCGGTGCGGCTCCTGAAGCAGGTGCGCGGCGTCCTCGTGCCGGGCGGGGCCCTCTACCTCGACCACTTCTGCGATGAGATGTGGCGGGAGGTGGCGGAGGGGTTCTGGCAGGAGGGCGTCAGCGAGGACGGTTCCATGCAGCTCCTCTGGGGGCCCGGCGAGAACGTCATCGCCCTGCGCTACGGCGAGGCGGTCGACGAGACGGCGGATGTGATCCAGCCAGGTGACAGGCTCTTTCGGCTCTGGACCCGAGGAGAGCTCCAGCTTCTGGCGGAGTTATCAGGACTCGCGCCCCCCCCAGAGGTTCGCCCAGCATCACCTGGTGCGGTTTGAGCGCTTCTGACTGGCCCGAAAGTGTTTATCGCTGCTTACCGGGGGTGAAGAGGCCCCGCGCCCGGGTCGATAGAGGAGGCAGCGCCCGCGCGCCCCGGCGCCCTTGCGAAGGAGGTCGGCCTTGGCTGCCACGCGATCACGTACCGAGAACTGGCGACGCAGCTTGGAACAGCTCTGCGAGCGGAACGGCTCGTTGGAAATCGCTGTGGCCCAGCACTTCGACGACCGGGAGGCTGGTGCGGACGGCTCGAACCACCTCGTCTGGCGCGTCCGCCTGCTCAAGCTCGACGATGAGGGCATCCTGGTGGAGCAACCCTCCGCCTTGGGCCAGACCATCAGCCTGGAGAAGGGACTGCAGCTCGTGGCGGTCATCGCCATCGGCCAGAACCGCTGGATGTTCCGCACCACGCTCACCGAGAAGACGCGCTTCACGCTCAACCAGCGGGTGAAGATGATCGCCTTGCGCCTGGAGTGGCCCAAGAAGGTTGAGCGCTGCCAGCGCCGCTCCTTCTACCGCGTCGCCACCACGGCCCTGAATCTGCCCGACGTGCAGCTCTTCCCCTTGCTCGATCCCAGCACGGTCTGGCAGGCGGAGGAGGATTCGCGGGCTCGCGTCGCCATGTGCCAGGACGCCCTGATCCGCGGCGACCAGTTCCCGAGCGCCAAACCCGTCCTCCCCGAGGTCGGACCGGCAATCGGCGCCAAGCTGATCAACATCGGCGGCGGCGGCGTGGGGCTCATGGCGGAGTTCGAGCACAACGGCCTGCTCAATCGCCATCGCCAGTACTGGATGCAGCTCACCTTGCCGCCCGTCCTCATGACGCCCTTCGGCGTGCAGGCCCGCCTGGCTCACACCCACCTCGACAGCGCCCAGAACATCTACCTGGGCATCCAGTTCGAGTTCAACCAGTCGGCCGGCTACCGCACCTTCATCGTCGACCAGGTCTGTCGCTATGTCACGGAAACGCAGCGCGAACAACTCCGCCGTGTCCGTGAGCAGCGCGAAGTCGCCTGAGCCGACCCCGTCTCAAGCAATCATCCCCCTGACGAAGCCCGCCAACCTCGCTACGCTCTCGCTATGCGAACCGCGGGTGAGGTTCCAACAGCGTTATTGCGTCTGCGCCTGGCGGACGGGCTCGGGCCCCTGCTGCTCACACGCTGTGTAGCGCGCTTCGGGTCAGCGGAGGCGGTCTGCGAGGCTTCCGCAACCGACCTGGCGCAGGTGCCCGGCATCGGCGCTGGGACTGCCGCCAAGATCCATGCTTCGATTCGCGCTGCCGATCCCGAAAGTGAACGCGCGGAGATTGAGCGTGCCGATGTGCGCGTGATTCTTCGCGACGACCCGACCTACCCGGCCCTGCTGACCCACATCGCCGACCCTCCCATCATGCTCTACGTGCGCGGCGACCTGCCGACGGAGAGTAGCCTGTCGCTCGGCGTCGTCGGCTCGCGGCGCTGTTCCGCCTACGGGCGAGAGCAAGCCGGTCGGCTGGCGGAAATTCTCGCCGACCGGGGGCTCACCATCATCTCCGGCGGAGCGCGGGGAATTGACACCGCAGCTCACCAAGGCGCTGTGCGCTCGCGCGGGCGCACGATCGCGGTGCTTGGCTGCGGCTTGTCGCGGGTGTATCCACCCGAGAACGATGAACTCTTCGACGAAGTCATCGAGGAAGGTGGGGCCCTGGTGTCGGAACTGCCCATGCGCTTCCCGCCGCTGGCCCAGAACTTCCTGCCGCGCAATCGCATCATCGCGGGCCTATCGCTCGGCGTCTTGGTTGTGGAAGCCGCGATGCGCAGCGGCGCGCTCAGTACCGCAAGGCAAGCGGCGGACATGGGCCGGGCCGTCTTCGCCTTGCCCGGGCGAATCGACTCGAAGACCTCCGTCGGCTGTCATCACCTGATTCAACATGGGTCAGCCGCCTTGGTGACGGGTCCGGCGGACATCGTGCGCGGTTTGGAAGAGTCATCGCTGCCGCTGCTGACGACGGCACTGACAGCCGACCTCAATGCAGGCGCAGTCGACACAAGCACGACCGAGTCCCCGACAGCCAGACCGCGCGTCGGCCTGGGCGATCTCACGGAAGCGCAGCGCGCGCTGTACGAAGCGCTGAAGGAACCAAAGTCACTCGATGCGCTCTTGCAGGAGACCGGCCTGAGCGCTGAGGAGGCGATGCCGGCATTGACGGTGCTTGAGATCCGCGCCTTGATCGAACGGCAGGGTTCGCAGTTCAAGCGGGCGTAAGGCAATGGTGGGCGGTGCCCACCCTACGGCTCGCTGCTTCCGCTGGCCTGGAACAACAACACATCACCATCCTTCGGCGTCTTGCCATCTTCAAGCGCCTTCCAAAGCCAGACATCATCTTCCAACCACTGCCCATCGTCATCATCGCCGTCCGGGCCGACGCTATACAACGCCGGCTGGCCGTCGATGAGGCGGTACTTCAAGGGCTTGCCATCAAAGCGATCGGGCGGGACAACATCGAGCAGGTCGGGAGTCAGTGCCGCAAGCGTCTTCGGCCAGGTGCCGTGCGCTCGGCGATGCTGTTCAAGAGCGATGGACACCTGTGCAACGTCAAGCCACTGCTGCCACCGCTCCTGCCGCGCGACTGCTAAACCAAGCGCAGCCGGCCCGAAGAGGCCAATCGGAATGTACCGCGGTGACACTCCGAAGCTACCCTTGGTCATTTCCGTGTATGCCCGGTCGATGGGGTCGCCGCGCCACTCCCAGCGCGGCTGGGCAGCCCACGCCTCGGCAATATCCATGATCTCATCGTACTTCTGCCGTTGCGCCCGACGATCTCCCACGAAGAGGTTGGAAGCGCAGGCTATCGGGACATCTCTCAGGCGCGGTTCGTATTCCCAGTCTGTTGCGTAGTCGAGCGAGGCCATGAGCTGCAGCGATTGGCGCGTCAGTATGCCGTTGCCGCGACCGTCGTCCGTGTAGAGCCGTTGCAGCAAGTCGTAGAAGATCGCACGTTGGAACTGGAGATCAAGATGGTTGCAACCGGAGGCGGCCGTCTCGGCGAGCACCGCATCGAGCCGTCGCAGATTGGCGTCACTCAGCAGTTGATCGTCCCGCGCAAGCGTCAGGCAAATCAGCTGGCAGCCTCGGCCGGCGTTGCGATGTCCGGCCAGTTGCCCGACGAGCCAACCGGGGCGTTGCGGCAGCTTTGATAATCGCAGCAGAGACTCGATGGCTCGGCTGGCGCGCTCATCGTCACCGGTCTCCACCGCTGCCAGCGCCTCAAGGTACAGCGCCTTGCCGGCCCGGTTCAACGGGCCAGACGTGGGATCAGGCAGCGTCAAGAGAATGTCCACCTGGGCATCGTAGGGCCGACGTTCCCATTCCCAGCCTGCCCAGAGGCGCAGTTCCGCCTCGCTTGGGGCGCTGCCGTAGCGGTAGCCCAGGTAGGGTCGATGTGCCGCTTCGTGCAGGAGTTGGATCGCCGGTTGGTTGTCCCCCACCCATCGGCGGTACTCGGGCCAGAACGAGTCGCGCAACGACAGGGTCTCGGAGTAATCGGGCACCTCTTCCAGCTCGTCGAACGCCTCTACCAGAAGAGGCCAGGCGCGCTGCGACTCCGCCGCTGCCGGCAGGCGATCGTTGATGAGCGCCACGTAGTCGACGCTGATCGTCGGCTCGGCGATTGCCATCTGGAGCAACAGCGTGATCAGGGCAAGCAGCGTGCTACGAAACGGTTCCCAGAGAAGTGAGAGCATGGTGAATCCCCTTCAAGGCCAGCAGTAGTCTAGTGAGTCCACGTGCGAGCCGGGCTCTCCGGCGGGTGATCCCACCCTCTGTTGCATCGCTCTCTTACATCGCGAGATCTACTCTCCGTCGAGGGAGAACGCCGGCGGATAGAGCACGATGTCGCCATCAAGACTGCTATCGCCTCGAGCGGATGGGCTCCAGAGCTTGCTGTCATCCGCGAGCGGTCGCCCTTGATCGTCGTCGCCATCCGGCCCAATGGCATACAGCGTTGGTTCGCCCTCGCTGAGGGCATACTTCAGGGGTTTCCCATCGAAGCGATCGACCGGCACTGCCTCGAGCAACTCCGGCACGAGCGCCTCCAGCGACTCCGGCCATGCCCCGTGCAGTCGCCGATATCGCTCCAGCGCGATTGACACGCGGGTGGCGTCGAGCCACTGCCGCACCCGTTCCTGCGTCGCCGCCGGCGATTGCAGTTGGGGTACGAGAAGACCAATCGGCAGGTAGCGCTTCTCCACCGCGAACACGCTATCAAAGGCTTCGCCAATCGGGTTTCTTGCCCGCTGCCAGAGCGGCTGGGCGGCCCAGGCATCGGTGAGGTCCATGATCTCATCGTACTTCGCCCGCTGCGTGCGCCGATCGGCCACGACGAAGTTGAAGTAGCATGCGACCGGTACATCCCCGATGCGTGGCTGGTGCACCCACTCGCCCCCGTTCGCCTGGGCGTTCAGAAGCGATAGTGCCTGGCGGGTCAGGATGCCGTTGCCCTTGCCATCGTCCGTGTAGAGACGTTGAAACAGGTCGTAGAAGCCGTATCGTTCCGCGGACAGATCCAGTTGGTTGCAGCCTGAGGCGAGGAGATCGGCCAGTGCCGAGTCGAGGCGCTCGAGGTCGGCGTCGTCAAGAAGATAAGCGTCGTACGCCAGCGTCATGCCGATCAGATCGCAGGCGAGAGAGCGGGTGCTCTGGCCGACAAGCTGCCCGATGAGAAAGGGCGATTCGCCCGCAAACACCGACAGTCGCAGCAGCGACTCGATCGCTCGGGCGGCTTGCTCACCTTCGCCCGCTTCCAGCGCCACGAGCGCTTCCAAGCGCAGCGCCGTACCGGTGCGCCTGAAGGCGAGAGGCGGTGAAATCCCCAGATCGAAGAAGAGATCGGTCTGCGGGTCGTACGGTGGATCGCCTTCCCCGTAGACATAGCCGAGATGCTGCTTGCGGGCCGCCTCGTGCGTCAGCTCGATGCCGCGCTGGTTGGACTCGACCCAGGCGCGGAGTTCCGGCCAGGACTCATGGCGCCAGGACAACCTGCCATGATGTCTCGGCACTTCGTCCATCTCGTCGAGTGCCTGCAACAAGATCGGCCAAGCGAGCTCGCTCTCCGGCACAGCCGGAACACGCTCGTTGAGCAGTTCGACGTAGTTGACGCTGATGGTTGACGTGGCACTGGCCTGGCGGATCAGCATCACGGCGCACACGATCGCCAGACCCAGAACAAGCAACAGCGAGGCGAAGAAGACTCTGCGCAACCGCCGACGAGATCTACCGCCCGAGGAGGACATGAGCACATTGTCGAATGGGCCGATTGCAGCGTCAACTCGGTCGTGAGGAAACTCGCTGCGGCGAAGAAACGCGCTACGAGCGCGTTTCTTAAGATGGGCAAGATGCACGCTGCAATGGGGGGGTGCGGTCTGCGGGTGTCGTCGAGAGAAACGGCGGTCGCTTGGGTGTGCGTGCCGAGGTGCACACGAGGCACCGTGAGTCAACGCACGCCTCTCCCCTCACCCGGCTCTTTCACACATTTGATGCTGCGAACCGCTTGCTTCGCCACCCTCTCCCGATGGGCGAGGGTTGCGGGGGGGCGGCGTCGCGTACGTGCGTACAACGAACACACTCGCTCGAAACGCATCACGAGTCAGCGCGCGACACCCTGGGCGCTCCCGCCACAGCGACCACCCCCCTCCACGGCGCTTCGGGGCCAAACACACTCTCTCTCCCCCTCCGTGTCCGCCGTGAACTCCGTGGTGAATCCCACTCACCCCTCGCGTCTTGGCGCGTACAGATGCAGGGCCATCGTGCCGTAGTGGCGCGTCTCCGGGCCGTCGAGCGTGGGAATCGTCAGGTCGGGGAGGTGCTTGCTCGGCGTGCGCAGGGCCAGGAAGCCGTCCGCGTCGAGCAGTTCACCCGCGCGCTCGAGCTGCCCCAGCACCCGCCGCCGACTCGCCTCCTCGCGCATCAGTGGATACGGCGGGTCGGCGAAGATCAGGTGCACCGGCCGAGGGGCGCGGGCCAGGCAGGCGCTGCCCAGGGCGTCGGCCTGCATGACGGTCGCCTCGGGGCCGATCCCCAGAGAGTCGAGATTCTCTTGCAGGAGGCGGGCGATCGCCCGGTTCTGTTCCACAAAGAGGCAGGAGGCGGCCCCGCGGCTGAGTGCTTCGATGCCCAGGCTGCCCGTGCCGGCGAAGAGATCGAGGACGTCGGCGTCCTGGAAGTGCTGGTGCAGGATGCTGCACAGGGCTTCCTTGACACGATCGGTGATGGGGCGGGTCGTCTCCTTGCCCGGAGGGGGGAGGAGGCGTCGACCCTTGTAGGTGCCGGCTATGATTCGCATGTTCTTGATTGTGTCGGCGAACCGCCGATTCTGCCAGCGGGTATCGTCATTGTCTTCTCACTCATGCTGGAATCTACGCTCTGGTTTTGTGGTCAGATTGTCCTGAGCCTCCTGATGCTGCTGGTTGGGTGCCGGCTGGGGGCCCGGGGTGGCCGCGCCGCCGTGGGGGTGATGGGGCTCTGCCTGGCGCTCTTGCTGGCCTGGGCCTTGCGGGTGTTGCAGCCGACGCTGTACTACAACGTCATCCCCTTGGACATCCTGGTGTACCTGGAGGGGACGGCGAACGTGCCGATCTTCATGCTCTTCATCGGGGTGGTCTGGCGGTATCCGCACGATGAGCGGGCCCGTCGGGCCGGTCCGCCGCTCATCGCCCTGGCGTTCTGCTACTTCCTGTGGAACGCCATGTGGATGGTTATGCCCTATCCGCGGGGGAAGGAGTCGATCCACGAGCCCTACCTGCATCCGGCGGCCCACGGCGGGGTCATCACCCAGTACAGCCGCGAATCCTGCGTGGCGGCGGCGGCGGCGACGGCCATGCTGGCGTCGGGGATCAACCGGCCCGTCAGCGAAGCCGACATGATCCGCCTCACGGATACTCGAGCGCTGCGCGGCTCCACGGTGGCCCGGGCGACGCGGGGCTTGCGGCGCTACCTCGAAGGCACGGACATCCAGGTTGAAGTCGTGGCGGTCAAGGCCGACGGCGCCGCCAACCTCGCCAGTCTGGACATGCCGGTCCTGGCCCCGATCAAGAGCGGCCTGGGGGCGCTGCACATGGTGGTGATCTACGGCCACCCGCCACGGCTGATGAACGTCTTCGAACCGCTCGACTCGCGGAGGCTTGACTGGCTGGCGCAGGTGACGACGGGGCAGTCGCCCGGTCATGCCAACTCCGGGGAGGAGGGGGATGCCGCCGCAGAGCCCTCGCTGCAAGTGCCGCTCTTCCGCTTCGCGGTGAACTGGTTCATGCACTTCCCCTCGGACATGCGCAACTACGTGATCATCGGCAACCCGATTCTGGAGCAATCGGATGTCGAGGTGAACGTGCCGCGGGGCATCCAGGTGGTCAGCATGGAGCGGTTTCGCCAGCTCTACGCCGGCCCGGCGATCTTCTTCCATCACGAAAAGGACTGACCGGGGAGTGACTCACCTCGGAGGACGCGGAGGGGAAAGAGAGAGTGTCGAATGCCTAGGCACGAATGACGAAGCCGAACCGAAGCATCGGGTAATCAGGCGGCACTTGCCCTCATTAGAGCGCTTTGCATTCATTCGTAGCGCCCGCGATCCATTGCGTGGGGTGGGGCGGGCGTCTCGCCCGCCGAAGTCGGTGTCGGAACGGTGCTTCTGGCGGGCGAGACGCCCGCCCCACCACCTCGAGTCGAGACATCTCGCTCGGAATGAACACAAACCGGAATAGACATTCGTGCTTCGGGATTCGTCATTTGCCACTCTCCCCTCCGCTTCGCTTCGGGGCTAAACGCGGCTCCCCTCCGTGTCCTTCGCGAACTGGGCGGCTGAGCTCCAGGCACCGGCATCAGAAGGTGAGCGACAGGCCCGCGTACAGGCCGGCGAGACGGCCGTCCCAACTGAGATCGCCACCGCCCACATCGAGGTCGAAGTGCCGGTAGCCCAGGCGCAGGGCGGCATTCTCAAGAAAGCGCCACTCCGCGCCCGACAGGAGGTGCAGGGAGCTGAACTGCCGATCGGGTGGACCGGCCCCGACGTCGGCCTGAATGGTGAAGGCGAAGGTGTCGTCGAGGAGCAACTCGGCCCGCCCACCCAGGAAGGCCTGCCCGAAGAGATCGCGGTCGCTGCCGCTGGCGCCGCCGGCGACATCGACGGCTGCCTCGGCGCCGAGCAGGCGCAGGCCACCGCCGGCGAAGAGGTCGAAGGTCATCGAGTGCCGATCGTCAGCCCCGCCACCCGCCCGGTGCCTCAGGACCCGCTGCCAGACGCCGGCGCTGAGTGACCAGGCCTCGAGCGAGGTGTCGAGCCGTTGCCCGGCGGGGAGGTTCCTATCGAACAGGCGAGCACCGCTCTGGAGGCGGGCCTCGCCCGCATCGCGGAAGAAGAAGCCGTCGAAGGAGAACCGCAGATCCTGGCGGCGGAGTTCCGCTTCCAGGTACACGCCGGCGGTGGGGTTGTCGAGGTTCAGTTGGTTCAGTTGGCGTTCACTGCTGCCGCCGGACCCGGCCCGCAGCCGACCCGACGAGGCGGTCAGCCAGAAAGAGGGCTCGACGCGCCACTCCCAGTCTGACTGGGGGGGCGGCGGCCACCTCCGGGGCATCCGGCCTGTCGCTGGCTGGGGAGGCGTCCTGCCCCAGTACCGGAAATGCCAGGCCGGTGGCGAGGATGATGGAAAGCAAGCGGGTCGTGTGCCGATGGAGGAAAAGGTTCGCTGCCATGCCGCCAAAGTAGCGTAGGATCGACTTGTGCGCGACGAACGAAGCGAAACCGAGTCGCCCCAGCCGGGCGAAGGCGAGGTCGTCGAGGCCGCCCCGGGAGTGGTGCTGCCCAAGGCGATCCTGCGCTTCAGCTTCGCACGATCAGCGGGGCCGGGCGGGCAGCACGTCAACAAGGTCAATACCGCGGTGACCTTGCGCGTGCACCTGGAGGACCTGCGTTCGCAGGCACGGCTCAGCGAGCGGGCCATGGTGCGCCTGCGTGAATTGTCCGGGGGACGACTCACCAAGGATGGCGAGCTGCTCCTGCGGTGCCAGGCCTCCCGTTCCCAGTGGAGCAATCGGCAGACGGCGATCGAACGCCTGGGCCAACTCATCATCGACGCCCGGACGCTTCCCAAGCCTCGCAAGAAGACCCGCCCCAGCCGCGGGGCCAAGGAGCGGCGTTTGCAGCAGAAGCGTCAGCAGCGCGACAAGAAGCAGCGGCGCAACTGGCGACCCGAGGATTGACAATGGGCGCAGAGACCGAGGACGCAATGGTCGGCGAAAACCGCGCGTCCTCGGGCATGTGTTGTTCCGGAATTCCCACACGAGTCAGTTGGAGTAGCCGTCCCCATCCGCCGGGGCCTGCTCAGTCGTGATGCTGAGCATCAGATGCATCAAGGCTTCCGCGCCATCCATCGGCGTGGTCTCGGTCGACTTCATGACCACGATGGTGGACTCTTCGGCCAGGGGCGCCGGGGCCCGGGAGGTCTGCTCATCCTCCGCCACGACCAGGACGGCCGGAACGGGAGGAGCCGGATCCGCGGCGGGAGCTGGGGGCTCAACACCAAGGACCAGCGAAAGTAAGAGTTGGATGAGGACGGAAAGGGAGATGATGCACCTCGTGGCGGCGATTGCCGTGTTCGATCAGTCGGTTCTTCGGTTTGGCGGGCTCCAGGTTTCAGGTGGCAGCAGACGGGGCTGCCGTTATGGGACGAATGAGGCTGATTTGCCCGGAATCGGGCTCCTCACTGCACTGGACGCGCTCGGCGGGGCCGCCTGTCATGAAATCGGACGGTTGCCGAGCGCTGGGGGGGCGCCTGCCTCGCCCTGAGAACACACGCGAAGACCCCGCCATTTTGCCCTCAGATCAGCGATTGACGGGCGATTCGGGGCGGCAGGGAGGGCTCGCCGCCCAGCGGCGAAAGCCGAGCCTGGGCAGCGACAGGGGGGGCGAATCAGGGGCGAAAACGGGGTGAATTGGCTGCGATATGCTGTTTTCCCCTTGTTTTGCAGTGTTTTTGGGTTCAAGGTCCGAAAAAAACACTGGAAAACAGCGGCAAACCGTGGTCACATAGCGCCTGAACACGGCGCACAACGGGTGTGCCGCTCGGCCTGGGAGTGTGTTGCCCGGGCGAAAGTGCCATTCTTTGGAGCTCCGACAATGGCGAAGAAGAAGACGACTCGTAAGAAGACTGCCAAGAAGACGGCTCGGAAGGCCCCCGCCCGCCGCCCCGCCAAGAAGACCACCCGCAAGAAGACCACCCGCAAGGTCGCCGCCAAGGCGGCCCCCAGCTTCAAGCTCACCGCCGCCAAGGCCCCGCGCACCAAGAGTGAGGTCTTCCGCCTCATCGCGGAGCAGACCGGCCTGAAGCGGGCCGATGTGGTCAGCGTCTTCGACTGCATGTCGACGATGATCGGCAAGGATCTCGGTCGGTCCGGTTGCGGCGTGTTCAACGTCCCCGGTCTCATGAAGATCACCGTCAAGGCCAAGCCCGCCACCAAGGCGCGCAAGGGCATCAACCCCTTCACCGGCGAAGAGATGATGTTCAAGGCCAAGCCCGCCAGCAAGGCCGTCAAGGTCCGCCCGCTCAAGGCCCTCAAGGACATGGTCTAACCAGTCCACCCCTCGCCAGATCGGCGAGCCCAAATGAGCAGAGGAAAGACCCGCGGTTCTCCCCGCGGGTTTTTCTTGTCTGTGGGGTCAGGCTCGGGGACGAGAGTCCCCGCGCCTTGCGTCGCGCCCGGCGAACCAGTGACGTAGTGTCTGGCCGGCGGCGCGGCGCAGAAGATCGACGGCCTTCACCTTGGCTTCATCCAAGGTCATGGGACCATCGACGATCGAGCGCCAGGCGCTGAAGGGGCCGCCCGCGGCAGGATCGGTGCAGCGCTCGATGCCTTCGCCGACCGAACCGACGAGCGCGATCGTGGGGACGCCTTCGGTGCGGGCCAGTTCCGCCACGGCCTGCGTCGCCTTGCCATTCAAGGTCTGCTCGTCCAGGCGACCTTCGCCGGTCAGGACGAGGTCCGCATCCCGGCAGCGATCACGGAAGCGCACGACCTCAAGGATCATCGGCGCGCCCGGCTGCAACTTGCCGCCGAGGAAGGTCGCCAGGCCGAAGCCGAGTCCGCCCGCTGAGCCGTAGCCCGGCGTGTCGGGGTCGGCAGCGCTGAGCTTCGCCAGGTGGGCGAGGCCTGCATCGAGGCGCTCGACTTGCTCGGGGGTGGCGCCTTTTTGGGGGCCGTAGGTCGCTGCGGAGCCGCGCGGGCCGGTGAGGGGGTTGTTCACATCGCAGGCGATGCGGATCTCGAGGTGCGCCAGGCGCGGGTCGAGACTGGTGAGGTCGACGGATTCGATCGAGGCGAGGTCGCCGCCGGTCACCTTCTTGGGCGCGCCTTTGAACTTCGCTCCCAGCGCGGAAGCGAGGCCCGCCCCGCCATCCGTGGTGCCGGAACCGCCCAGGCCGACGATGAGGCGATTGCAGCCGGCATCGAGAGCGGCGGCGATGAGTTCGCCGACGCCGTAGGTCGTGGTTTTTTCTGGATTACGTTGGTCCGGCGGGACCAGTTGCAGGCCGCAGGCTTGATCGACGCCCACCACAGCCGTCTCACCGTCGCCGAGCCTGCCCCAGTGCGCCTCGACCGGTGCGCCGAGCGGACCGGTGACTGTGGCGCGGTGCAGCGTGCCAACGGTGGCGGCGACGAGTGTTTCGACCGTGCCTTCCCCGCCGTCGGCGATGGGGCAGCAGTCGATGTCGATGGCCACGCCGAGCGACTTCGCAGCGTCTTGCAGGCCGTCCTGCATGGCGCGAGCGGCGTCCGCAGCGGAGAGCGATTCCTTGAAGCTGTCAGGGGCGCAGACGATTCGCATGCCCAAGTGTAGTTGCGACTGCGGCGATGTGGGCGGGCGTCGTGCCGCAGCAGCCCCCGATGATGGTCGCCCCGGCTTCGACCCAACGGGTCGCCAGCTCGGCGTAGCGCTCTGGGTCGATGCGATCTTCGGTCGACCAGCCCTTGACCGGGTCGACGTGGCCCGTGTTGGCGTAGACGCCGACGGGGATCTCGGCGGGGACGATCGCCCGCAGCGCTCGCACCTCCGCCTCGGCGCGCTCGGCGGGGATGCAGTTGATGAGCACGGCGTCGGGCCAGATGTCGAGCTGCGCCAAGGTCGCCTCGTGGGGGTCGCCGGAGAGGAGGATGCCGGGCTCGCGCGTGTGCAGGGAGAGCCAGACGGGCAGGCTCGTCTCCAGGGCTGCATTCAGGGCGGCGAGCGCTTCCGGCCAGGCGGGCATCGTCTCGACGAGCAGCAGGTCGACGCCGGCGTCAGCGAGGTGGCGGGCCATCTCGCGATGTTCGGCCAGCGCTTCGTCGTAATCGGGCGCGAGATCGGGGCGGTAGCAGTCTTCGAGGGGGGAGATGCTGCCGGCCACGCAGGGGGAAGCGCTCCCCTTTGGGTCGCGGCTAAACGTGGCGACGGCGTTCCGGGCGAGTTCCACCGCGAGACGGGTCAGTTCCGCCGCCCGCTCGCCCAGCGCTGCCTTGGCGAGACTGCGCCGGTGGGTGCGAAAGGTGTTGGTCGTGAGCACCTGCGCTCCTGCCTGCAGGTAGTCGCGGTGGATCTGCAGGACTGCTTCAGGCGCGTCGAGCAGCGCCCGCGCGGACCAGAGGGGCAGCGTCGTGTCGATGCCTCGCTCGTCGAGGAGACTCCCCATCGCCCCGTCGAGGAGGATCGGCTGGTTCGGGGGCTGGGGTGTGTCGGTCACTTGTGCGCCTCACGTTCGACAGCGCGGGCGACGCGCAGGCGAAGCTCCTGAGCCAGCGCCCGGGCCTCCTCCTCGCTGCAGCGCAGGCCGATGCGCAGGGAATCCGCGATGAGGAACGAGCGCCAGAAACCGGCGTTCAAACGCAACTCCCAGACATGATCCGAGCGCCTCTTGAGGCGCACGCGACGGATCGCCACGCCAAACCACGCCAGGTCTCCTGACATGTTGGTACGCCGGAAGCTGACGCGCCGAAAGAGGCGATGCTCCTGGCTCTCGAAGCGAACCACGAACTCATCGGTGACCAGCAGCCGCAGATTACCGCCGGCCTTGACCTGCTGGCGGCGTTCCCAGAAGAGGAAGAAGGTGATCCCGAGGTAGGCCAGCGGCGCCAGGAGGGCGGCCGTGGGATAGGCGTTGCTGGCAGCGACATAGACCACCGCCACCACCAGCAGCCCAATGAGCCAGACGAACACGTAGGCGGCGCAGTGCAGCCACCACATGCCGGTGCCGGGGATGTAGCCCGCCTGCGTCCAGCCGACGAGCGCCAGCATGTCGCGGGTGTACTCTTCGCCGCACTCCGGGCAAGCGTGATCGGGGGGGCAGACCGGCCAGATCGTAGTCGCACTTCAGGCAGCGCTTGATGCGGAAGGGGGCGAGGGGATCGGGTTGGGTGGAGTGCTCAGCCACGGCGAACACATGATACGACGGGTAGGGGTTCTCCACGGAACCCCTCACCCCAGCCCTCCCGCCAGGGCGGATCTTCGACTCCCCTGAGGGGCGAGGGAGCAGGAGGCTGACCCGGGGCGGCGTTTCGCTTTGCCCTGGCGTTGGTGGACCCTACCTAGGCACCGCTCCCTACGGACTGGGGACGATGATGACCTGGCCGTTCTTGTCATCGTTCTTGCCTTGAATGCAGTCGACGACGACTTGGGCGACCTCCTCCGGCTGCAGCGTCTTGGTCTCGGGCAGCAGGTCCTTGGGGAAGATGCTGCGCAGCATGCCCGTCTCCACGGCGCCGGGGGCGACGGCGAAGGCGCGGATGCCGTGCTTCTGGCCTTCCTTGGCGGCGGACTTGGTGAAGAGATTCACTGGGGCCTTGCTGCCGGCGTAGGTGAAGAAGCCCGGGAAGGGATCGATCGTCGCCATGGTCGAGACGTTGACCACGCAGCCGGACTTCTGCTCCATGAAGAGGGGCCAGCAGGCGCACATGGCGTAGGCGGGGCCCAGGGCGTTGACCGCCATCATCTCTCGCAGGTGCTCAGGCGTGGTCTGGTCGATGGGCAGCGAGGAGACGGCGGCGGCGTTGTTGATCAGCACATCGATCCGCCCCCAGGCTTCCTTGGCCTGCCTCACCAAGGCCTCAACGGCCCGGTCATCGGTCATGTCGGCAGGGAGGATCAAGGGCTCAGCCGTCAGCAGTTCCGCCGTCTCGCGGAGGGTTGCTTCCGTTCGCCCCACCAGACCGAGGCGAAACCCCTGCTTATCGAGCAGGATGGCGAGAGCCCGGCCGATGCCGCTGCCGGCCCCGGTGATGATGGCGGTCTTGCTGGTCATGAGAGGGGTCTCCTGGATGCGGGTGCGGGGCATGGTAGCCGGGCCGGCAGGGTCGGTCCTGCCGAGCGGAGCCGGCGGTACACTGGGGGCATGGATGCGACGAAGATCGGCGTGGTACTCGCCCTGCTCATCGTGATTGGCGTGCCCTTCCTCTTCCGCCCGGAAGAGGCGGCGGTGCCGGACAATGCTGAGCGCCTCATCATCATCACGCCCCACAACGAGCAGATCTGCTACGAGTTCGGCCGAGGCTTCAGCGACTGGCACGAGCGGGAGCACGGCACGCCGGTCCACGTTGACTGGCGCACGCCGGGGGGGGACGAGCGAGATCCGCAAGCAGCTCGAAGCCTCCTACACTGCCGCCCTACGCGAGGGCAAGATCGACCGTGAGGGCAACCTCGCCGAGGGGCAGAGCATGTCCTTCGACCTGATGTTCGGCGGGGGTTCGTACGACCACGGCAAGCTGGTCCGCTTCTCGACGCTTCTCGACGAAGAGCGCGTGGCCATCCCCATCTCCCAGCCGGTCCGCTTCGAGCAAGCCTGGTTCGACGAGCGCTACGGCGAGAACGACATCAGCGGCGAACCGCTGTACCACCCCGACAAGTACTGGTGCGGCACCGCCTTGTCGGCGTTCGGCATCGTCTACAACCGCGACGCTCTGGCGACCTTGGGCATCGAGAAGGAACCCCTCGTCTGGGCGGATCTGACGGACTATCGCTACTACACCTGGATTGGCCTGGCGAACCCGGCCCAGTCGGGCTCGATCATGACAACCTACGACGCCATCCTTCGCCGCATGGGCTGGGTGGAGGGTTGGAAGGTGCTGCGTCGCTGCGCTGCCAACAGCCGCTACTACGCCGCCAGTTCCAGCAAGGTGCCCATCGATGTCAGCCAAGGGGAAGCGGCGGCGGGGATGTGCATCGACTTCTACGGCCGCTACCAGAGCCAGGCGGTTCACGACGCCGCCCAGGGAGGCAAGCTCGAATACGGCGAGCGTGTGGGCTATGTGGATCCGCCCAATCTGACCGCGATCGACGCTGACCCCATCTCGATGCTGCGCGGGGCGCCGCACCGGGAGCTCGCGGAGCGTTTCGTGGAGTTCTGCCTGACGGATGAAGCGCAGGCGCTCTGGCAGTTTCCGCGGACGGAAAAGGGGCTGGGGCCGCGCCATTTTGAACTTCGCCGCATGCCCGTCACACGCAGCATGTACCGCGACTACGGCGATCGTTTCCGCGACCAGGTCAATCCCTTCGAGTTGGCGGAGCCCTTCGAGAACACCGATCGCAACGTCCGCAGCATGATCGCCATTCTCTTCTCGTCGATGGCGATGGACATCCACGAAGACCTGCAGGCGGCCTGGCGAGCGATCAACGAGGAAGAGGATGCGGTGGTCCGGGCTGAGATGCTGGCGCTCTTCGACGCGTTGCCTATGCACCACACGGCGGCCGGGGCGGAGCTGGACCTGGCGGAGCAGGCGAACCTGGCAGCGATCGTCGACGACATCGGATCCGCGCGCAACCGAGCAGATGACGTGCGGCTGGCCTACACGACCTTCTTTCGCGAGAACTACCACCAGATCGTCGCCCTGTCGCGACAGTAAACCGGGAACCCGATGAGGAGCCGGGCATGGCCGACCGAGGGAGCGCTGACGCCAAACCGACGCTGAACAAGATCATCGCCACCGTGGGGCCCGCCTGTGAATCCGAGGAGATGCTCGCCAAGCTGGCGCAAGCCGGCGTGTCGCTCTTTCGCCTCAACTTCTCGCACGGCACGCTCGACGAGCACGCCCGCAACCTGCAGCGCATCCGCAGCGTCGAGGACTGGATCGAGCGGCCGATCGGCGTGGTCGGCGACCTCGCCGGGCCCAAAGTGCGCATTCGCCAAGTGCCTGAGGACGGCATCTACGTCGAAACGGGCAGCGACGTCATCTTCGAGCGCGGGGAAGCGCCCGCCCGGCCGGCCGAACCGCCCGTCTTCACCTGCACCTACGCCAGGCTCATCGACGAAGTGGAGGTCGGCCACAAGCTCCTGATCAACGACGGGGCCGTGCGCATGCTCGCCGTCAGCAAGAATGCGGAGCATCTCGTCTGCCGCGTCCTGGTGGGCGGGTTGGTGACGAGCGGCAAAGGCATCAACCTGCCCAACTCCGACCTCAGCGCCCCGGCCTTGACCGAGAAGGACGAGCGCTGCCTCGACTGGGCGCTGGAGCACGGGGTTGACTACGTGGCGCTCAGCTTCGTCCGCCGGGCCGACGACATCCGCCAGCTCAAGGAGCGCATCGTCCGGCAGGCGTCCTGCCGCATGGAGCAACCCTCGCCCTTCTCGACGGACAGCGCCATTCCCGTCATCGCCAAGATCGAGCGGCCGGAGGCGATCGAGCACATTGACGCCATCATTGAGGCGGCGGACGGCATCATGGTGGCGCGCGGGGACCTGGGCGTGGAGATGGACCTGGCGGAGGTGCCGGTCATCCAGAAGCGCATCCTGCAGCGCTGCGGCTACCACGGCAAGCCCTGCATCGTGGCCACCCAGATGCTGCAGACGATGATCGAGAGCGCCATCCCCACCCGCGCCGAAGCCAGTGACGTCGCCAACGCCGTCTACGACGGGGCCGACGCCGTGATGCTCTCCGGGGAGACGGCGGTGGGCAAGTACCCGCAGTTGGCGGTGGAGACGATGAGCCGCATCATCCAGCGCACGGAAGAGCATCGCGCCTGCGTGGACCTCGCCGAGAGCGCCCCGGGCAAGGCGCGAGAGACGGCGGATCTGACCGCGGCGATCGCCAGCGGCGCCTGGTCCATCGCCCGTGATGTTCGCGCGGAACTGGTCATCTGCTGGTCGCAGCAAGGCAGCAGCGCTCGCTTCCTCAGCCAGAACAACTTCCACATCCCCATCATCGCCTTCTCGAACAGCATTTCCGCTCTGCGGCGGATGGCGTTACTGAGGGGAGTGACGCCCCAGCGCCTGCCGGCCCCGGATCACCTGGCGACGTTCATCACCGCGGCGGATGAGATCGTGCAGGACGCGAAGTGGGCCCGGGAAGGCGATCCGATCGTCTTCGTCATGGGCGAACCGTTGGGCATCCCCGGCGAGACGGATCGCCTGCTGGTGCACCACGTCGGCGCGCCCGTCCGACCCTGCTAGGAACGTCCAGGTGCTCGCAGGGACTTCCGTCCCCGCGCGATAGACCCCTCGCCCTCACCCCATGTTCTGAATAAAGGAGTCCGCCTCGGCGATGGCCCGCTCCATCTCGGCGATGAGCTCCGCCACGTTCGACTCCAGCGTCACCACTTCCCCTTGCAGAGAGGCGATCGCCTGGGCGTTCAGGTTGTGCTTGAGGTACAGCACCTGGTCGCGGAAAGCGGCGAGGACCGGCTCCATCTTCCGCTCCGCCCGGTACATGGCGCTGACCAACTTGTCGTAGCGAGCGCTCGTATCGCGCAGCGACTCCTCGCTGCGTCGCCGCAAGTCGGTGCTGCTGTACTCATCGAGTTCGGTCTCCCACTCGCGAAAGAGCGCCTCGGCGACGCTTTCGATCGACTTGATGCGTGAGCGCAGATTGCTCGCCTTGCTCTCGCAGCGATCGAGCTGACTCTTGAGCTCTTCGTACTTCGCTTCCAGGTCGCCGCCTTGGAAGTTGACCACGTCACTGAACTTCTGCAGGGCTGTCTGAAATTCCTCCTTGGCTTCCGTCTGATCCTCGCGGGCGGATTCGACGCGCTCGACGAGGATCTCGCGCTTGTGCACGCCGAAGGCTTCCATGGTGCCGTAGTAAGCGCGTTGGCAGGCGCCCAGACCGAGGCAGACAAGCGCCAGGGCTGTGAGGATCGAGAATCGGGTCGCCGGATGCGCGCTCGTGTGCGATGTCATGCTTCCACCTCGAAGGTTCGTTCGAAGATAATCAGGTTGGCGCTGGCGTCGGGGTCCCAACGGATGCCCACGATGTCGTAGCCGGAGGCGATGGCGAACTGCAGCATGGGACGGTGCTGGTTGTAACACTCCAGGCGCATGCAATGGTAGCCGTGCGTTCGCACCCAGTCCTCCGCCGCCTGCATGAGCCGCGTGCCGATGCCTTGTCGGCGAAAGTCGTTGATCACGCCGCAGAGCCAGCCGAAGTGCACGCCGACTTTGAGCTCGAACCCCGCGTAGAAGCCCACGGCGTCGTTCTTGTAGCGGGCGACCATGATGAGCACATCGTTGCGGCCGCGATAGCGCTTGACGAGATTCTCCTCGGTGCGCTCGGGGCGAAAGATCTGGTTGTAGAGATGCACCAGGAGCTTGGTGTCGGCGGGATCGATGAGATCAATCACGATATCTGACATGCTGCGCCTTCTCTGAGAAGCGGCCGAGCGACCCGCTTACCGGGTCTCTTCGTCTCCCGAGTCATCTTCACCATCGTCGTCGTCACCGTCGTCGTCGTCACCGTCGTCACCGTCGTCGAGCTGGGCCGCCGCCGCCTCCAAGAGGCGCTTGCGATCCTTCTTGGGCAGGTAGCCGAAGTGCTTGACATCGGAGAAGAGGGCGGTGCAGATGTTGCCCAGGTGCCCGGCCACGCGCTTGAAGTGCCGGGCCAGGAGGGAATAGGCGACGCCTTCGTTGGTGGTGAGTTGGGCGGAGTCGGCGAGCAGGCGGGTGTTGATGTCGTCGCAGCGCCGCTTGATGCCGTCGATCGTCTCGAAGACCTCGCGGGCCTGCTTACGGTCGGAGTTCCGCAGCACGTCGCGCACGGCGTCGAAGAGGACCGCCACTTCCGCGTACAGCTTCTCGAGCGGCTCGTGGTAGGCCTCCACGCGGAAGGGCTCGGTGTAGAAGCGCCCGACCTCGAAGACGCCCTTGCAGTAGTCGCCGATGCGCTCGGCGTCCTTGGCGATGCTGATGAGCGTCAGGCTGACCGCGACATCCTGGCCCGGGTTTACCGACAGGTGCCGCACCAGGTCGGCCCGGATCGACCGCTCCAGCTTGTTGATGATGATGTCCTTCTCGTAGAGCCCCGACTCCACCTCTTCGGGCTCGGCAGCGCGCTGCAACACGCGCACCGCCTGCTCGAACATCCAGCGACCGTGGTCCAACATCTGGTCGATCTTGTCGAAATCAGCGTCGATCTGGCGTGAGGCCGCCAGCGCACTGAGCAATTGCTTGAACATGGACGCCCTCCTTCTCTAGAGGATCAACTCGGTAATGAGCAGGCCGACCAGGGGGATCACGATGAACACAGTGAACAGGTACGCCAGGGCGTAGGCCTTCTTCTTCGCCGCCAGCCTACCGTACTTGCGGGCCAGCGTGATCGGCACCACGCGCAAGGGATACCAGAGGACCGTCCCCAGCACATTGAAGGTCACGTGGGCAAAGGCGACCGCCACCGCCTCCACTTGCGGGTTGGCCGTCGCCGCGATCAGCCCCGTCACCGTTGTGCCCAGGTTCGCCCCCAGCACATAGGGATACACCCGGCGCAGCTTCACCGCCCCGGCCCCGGCGAGGGGCACGATCAGCGAGGTGGTGATCGAACTCGATTGCACCAACACGGTGGCGATCGCGCCCGTGATGTAGGCGATCAGGTCGTTGCGGAAGAAGACCTTGCGAAACAACCCCTCCAGCCGATGCAAGAGCGCCCCCCTTGAGGTTCCTGACCAGCAACCCCAGGGACAGAAGCAAGAGCAAGAGCCCCATCGCCGCCAGCGTGATCAGCGCCGCCAACTCGTTTTGGGTGAATAGGTGCACCAGCCAATCACCAAGGTTGACGATCGGCTTGGTGATGGTCTTGACGAAGTTGGTGGGATTCTCCACCTCGCTGATGCCCAGGCCCTGGGCCAGGTACAGCGTGGTGCGGCGAATGATCCCGGTGCTCCATTCCAGGGGAAAGAGCACCGCTACCGAGAGCAGGTTGAAGACATCGTGGATGATGGCGGCGGTGAACGATCTCCGGAACTGGCGACGAATCCGCAGCGACCCCAGGGCCGCGATGGTGCTGGTGACGCTGGTGCCGATGTTCGCCCCCATCACCGCGAAGACGCCGGCGTCAAAGCTGAGTTGCCCGGCGAAGACGAGGGTGATGATCAGGCTCGTCGTGAAACTGGAACTCTGGGCGATGACCGTGGCCAGCACCCCCGCCGTCAGGGCGATGAAGGGGTTCGAGGCATGGGCGAAGGTGGACTCGATGAAGTCGTTCGCCGAGTCGATGTTGGCCAGCCCCTTGAACCCATGCGACATGAAGCGCATGGCGCACAGGAAGAGGTAGAGGAAGGCCAGGGCCATGAGCCCTCGTACCCAAGGTTGGTTGAGGAAACGAGACAGGCGTCCCCGGATCTCAGGGGACAGGGCGGGAAGCTCGCCTGGGCTGGCTGGACACATGTGAGGTGGGGTCCTTAGCTGCGGGCTGACTCTCTATATGGCGGCACATGGTAGCGACCGCCGCAGCCGAATGTCCCTGGGAGCACAAGTCTGGTGGTGTGTTGTGTTTATGATCTCCGACCCCTCGGGGCGAGCCGCCGTGGCCTTCCCGCGGTGGTCTCAGTACGCCAGCGCTCCGCCGTTCAGGCGGGCCGAGGCGCTGCCGGTGCGGCGACCGCTTTCCGGGTCGATGGTCAGCAGCACGCCGGAGCCGTGGTACCGCCCCGCCAGCCGCCGTTCGACCACCTCGAGGTCCAAGCCGAGAGCCCGCACCGCCTCCAGGAAGGACTCGGAGAAGTCGCCCTCAGCCACCTTGTCCCGCGCCTCGATCGCCCCCAGCAGGGCCGGGGCGTCGAGCGCTGCCCTCGGGTCCATGCCGAAGTCCAGCGCATTGAACAGCACCCGGATCGTGTCGTAGTCAATGGCCGAGCCGATGACGCTGGTCGCCAGGATTGGCTGGCCACCCTTGAGCACGATGACCGGCTCGATCTGGGTGGGGAGTCTTTTTCCCGGGCCGATGTGGTTGATGGAACTCTGTTGAAACGCGGCCGCGTCAGGTATCGACACGCCCTCGATGATCAGACCGCTCTCACCCCAGAGCGAGGTGTTAATCGAGTGGAGTAGCGCCGCCACGTTGCCATCCTTGTCGACGGCAACAATGGAGCTGGAGTGTCCGGGCCCGGGCTCGCCCGCCGCTGAGGGCAATGGCGCCGGTTCGGCTTGCCACCTCTCCCAGATAGTCGCAGCGACGCTCTTGTCGAGCCAGACAGACCGGTTGCTCCCGAGGATCAGGATCCCGTGCTCGGGTTGAAAGCGCACTTCGCGCAGGATCTTGAGCATCCAGAAGAGCGTCTCCGGCGAGCTGCTGTAGTGCCCCATCGATGCCACCTCGCCAGCCTCCAGGAGATTCAGCGCCCCGGCAAGAGCCAGCGCATCCGGAATGGAGTAGACATCGTGCCCGCGGTAAGTGACATGCAACGGCTCCGCCCAGGTTGGTTCGTAGGCAGCGAGATCGTCCATGCGGATCTTGCCGCCATCCGCCTGGACCGCCGCGATGAACTTCTCCGCCCAGGCGCCTTGGTACATGTACGAGGCGCCTTCCCGGGCGACAGCGCGCAGCGTCGCCGCGAGCGCGGTCTGCTTCAAGACATCGCCCGCCTCGGTGAACTCGCCATCCTCCTGCGTGAAGACGGCCTTCGTCTCCGGCAGGCGCGAAAGGATCGCCTGGCGATACCCCAACCAGCGACCCAGCCGCGGCGTCACCGGGATGCCTTCTTCCGCGAAGTAAATCGCCGGCTCGAAGATCTGCTCGAAGGGCAACTTGCCGAACCGCTCGTGCGCTGCCTGTACGCCGGCCATGAAGCCCGGCACCAGGACGGTCCGACCCCGCGGCTCCGGCGTCGCCTCCGGACCCGGGCGCAGCGGCGGGATGCTGAGCGGGTCGTCTTCGGCGCGCACGGTGTTGAACCCCGCATCGAGGGCATACACCCGGCCCGACGCGGCATCGTAATACACCAACTCCAGCACGCCCGCGTAACTCACGGTCGCGCCGGCGTTCATCACGATCTGCGCCATCGCGCCGGTGAGCACCGCATCCGCAGCCGTCCCGCCCTGCTTCAGCGCTTCCAGCCCCGCCCGCATTGCCAGCGTTGAAGAACTGCCCGCGATCAAACCCGAGGTCCCTTCCGCCAGCGGCTTCACTTCGCCCAGCACGCCCTCCAGCGCCAGGTACTTCTCAATCTCGCCGTCCTGCCATCCGGCAGGCGACAGGTCCACTTCCGTCTCGGCATGACCAACGGGCGCTGTGAGCGCGACCAGCAGCGTTGCCGCCGACAGCACGAGAGTCCGGCCCCACCGCTGTTGGACTAAGTTTGGCAGAACCGACATGATCCACCTCCCGAATAGTGTGAGTGTCCGGCAACGTGCCGAACGTGTGTAGCAGACGCATCGGCTTCATCCCTCTGTTTCACCCGTGTCTACCGGCGGGCACGCGATGGGTTGAGATACATGCAATCGCTCCTGTACAAACACGCCCGGTCAGGATGACGCGAGTTTCTCCTGGAGGTGCGTTATGCGGCGGAATGTGATTGGTGCTGTAGCGAGTAAGGCGGGTTGGGCAATCGCCCGGGGCCGCGAGGTGCTCTCGCGGGATGTCTTTGTGATTCGACTGGGGCGGCCAAAGGACGAAGGCACACTGCGAGACAAACGGCTCAGCAACCGAGAGGCGCTCGCGGTCGCCTGCCTGGCGATACTGATTCTCGTGATCATCATCGCCGCCTTCCTTGGTCACGACCCGTATCCTCGTGGGCCGGAGATGGCAGCTGGTGGTCACATGAAACAGGCGGTTACCGAGGTCTTCATTGAATCAGTCGATTCGGACACCACGTTTCCCGAGGCGTACCAGGCAGTGCTCAACAAGGCGGACGCGGATCTGTTTCGCTGCAGGCTCTGCGGCGAGCAGTTTCGACTCAATCCCACTCCAGAGGAATCGGACGACTTCTGGTGGCAGGGGGATCATGTCATTCTGTACTGCCCCTCTGTGCACGAGATTGTGGACGGCCCGCGCCTGCTCGTCGCCAAGGCCGACGGCTCGGTGCATTGGCTGTCGCCGGAGGGTGCACCGTCGTGGCTGCGGGAAGAGATCGTGGCCGACAGGGAGCCGCAACTGTGACCCAACCAGCATGTCGCGTGCTTACATATCGTCATTCCCGCGCAGGCGGGAATCCAGGTGGATACCCGGCGCTCACGGCCCGGAACTGGATGCCCGCCTGCGCGGGCATGACGATGGGGCGCCTTCATCTTTCGTGTTGGTGCTGCGGTTCCATTTAGCGGCGTGGGCTTGCCCCGCGTTTCGCCGTGGATTCGACGCCAAGCCCGGGGTGAACCCCGCCGCTAAATGGGATGGGTACTACCTGCGCTCCGCGGTGAATCCCCCTTAGCGTTCATGCCCGCGGCGGGTGATGTCCTTCTTGATCTCGTGCGTGGCGAGCCAGACCTTCTCGGTGGTCTCCAGGTGGATCACTTCCAGGTCCACCTTGTAGTAGCGGATCGAGCGCAAGCCGTCGTCCGAGGTCTGATGGATGTAGCCGATGCGGCCGAGCAGCATGTAGTCCGCGCCGGTGGCGTTGCCGATGCGTTTGGCGGTGGCGGGGCTGGCGAACTCCTGCTGTTCCAGGATCTCGCCGAAGAGCGCCTTGCGCTCAGGCCCGGACATGGCGACGACGCGCACATCGCCCTGGCGGATGTACTCGCGCTCGATGTCCTTGGTGAAGATCTCGGTGTCGACGTAGTCACGGCTGAGGTTCCGCACCGGGCCGACCACGAGCACCGGCTTGCGGTCTTCCTGCAAGCGAAAATCGCGGTACCAATCGAATTCCAACGAGTCAGCGACCATTTTCTGGGCGGTCTGGCGGGAATCCACATCGTTCCACTGGGGGGGCGATATCGATCTGCTCGGTGGCGTCCGGCCGAGTGACGGACTCGCGCGGGCCGCTGCTGCAGCCGGAGGCAACGCCGACGAGGACGGCGAGAGTGAGGGTGAGGAGTTGGCGTTTCATCTGGTTCGCTCCTTTAGTGGGCGGTCTCATTGTAGAGCGCCCGGATGAGATCGCCGGGCAGGCGGTCGGCGAGGATGCGGGCGGCTTGCTGCTCCGCCTGGAGCAGGGCTCCGGACTGGTCGCTGCTGCCATCCCGTTCGGCGTAGCTGATGGTGCCGATCTGCTGCTCGCGATCATCCAGCACGCCCACGGTCAGGCGCCAGTCGGCCCGCACCATGTCGTATTGGCTGATGTTCCGCAGCGACACGGTGTAGTCAAGCTCCAGAACCAGGTCCGCCTTGCCGCTCTGGCGCATGGCCAGGCCAAGATCGTTGACCACGCGCTTCACTTCCGTCCGCACGCCGGCGGGCGGCTCGCGCTTCCAGGTCAGGCTGACGGTGATGTTGTGCTGCAGTTCGCTGTAGGCCGACTGGATGGCGCCGAGGTCGGGCCCCGCGGAGCCGGGCAGCAGGCCCCGGCCGCCCATGCCGCTGAGCACATCGTGGATGTGGGCCAGGCCGTAGTAGTTGCGGGCAGCGCGTTCGGCGGCCTTGAGGTGGGCCAGGCGCTTGATCTTCTGGCCGGCGGAAGTGCCCTGGGCCGCCTGGAAGTGCGAGTCGGCGAGGTCGGCGCTAATCCGCATCTGCTCGGCGTAGAGATGGGCGGTGGGCAGGCGTTCCAGGGCGCCGAGGGCGTAGAACCGGCCGTCGTCGCCCTGGTAGCGCTCCAGGATCTGGGCGTTGAGCAGTTGTTCGTTGGTGCTCAGGCGCACGGTGGAGAGCAGCGAGGTCGAGCGCTCCCAATCGGAGTCCGGGTGCGTGGAGCCGGTCGTCGCCTGGTAGGTGTCGCGATGGGTTTCGCTGGAATCGAGCATGACGCGAAAGCGCCGGCCCAGCTTGTCGTGGGCGTCGCGCTCGGCTTCGTCCAGCGTCAGGCCGCTGCCCACGGCGGTGATGTAGCGGACCGGCGGGTGGTCGGCGTGCGGATCCAGGATCCAGGCGGGGGCGAGGTTGGCGGAGGCCTGGGGGTCGGCAGCGCCCGGCGTGGCGGCGCAGCCGACCAGCATCAGGCAGGCGGCCAGGAGCAGGGTCATCGCATTAATGGGGTTGGCGTTCATGGGTGCTTGCCGCCTGCGTTGGTAGGTTCGCGAGTCTCTGGGTCCGGGGCGCAGCGCGGGGCCGGCCCACGTTTGGGGACACGCCGAGGGGCGAACGCATTCCCTCAGCGGGGTTTGTAGGTCGTGAGAACCGCCATGCGTCCGGGCTCGACGGTGACCGTGTACTCCTTGGACTGGCCCAGGCTCGACCCATCCCGCTGGCGATACTCCAAGGTCAGCCGGTGCTCGCCGGGCGGAAGGTCAAAGGTGCCGACGTGCGCCTGCCCGGGCATCGAGGCCCAATAACGCAGGTCGGCCTGCTCGGTCTCCGAAATCAGGAAACCGAGGAGATGGCTGCCCAAGAGGAGCAGGTCATCGCCGGTGTTGCGTTTCCTGTTCTCCACACGATCCTTATGGTACCCCTCTGCCGTCTCGATCACGGCGTAGCGCACGATCGACTTGAAAATCGCCCGCCCCACCGCCTTGCCGTAGAGCAGGGGCAGTTGCCGGCGATAGGTCTCGGCGGCGGCGGCGGAGAGGTTCTCCACCAACGCCAGTTCGCGTGGCGGCTGATCGTCGATCCGCACCACGATGCTGTGCACCAGGCTGGGATGCGTCTCCAGCACGGGCCACTCCACCTTGGTGCCGACCTTCCCCCAGCCCGCCCGCAGGGTCTCGGCCCGCTTGCTGGGGCCGCGCCCGGTGAAGATGACCAGCAGCAGGTCGAGTTCCTCGCGGTCGACCGAGCGCAACCCCTGAAAGGGCGTCGCCTGCACGCGGGGCATGATGTCCTGCTGCAGTTCGATCGAGGAGGCAAGTCGCTGGGCCGCCGTCTGCTGAAAGTCATACTCCCCCGCCCGGGCCCAGGTGAGGACGGAGAGGTAGGTCCCCAGGGTTGATTCCAGGAACCGGCCCTCATCCTGCTCCTCGACCAGCACGGGCGTGCGCGACCCTTCGAGTTCCGGACCGATGTCGGGATCCTCGCGGAGCTTGTTCACCAGTTGCACGTAGCGCTGCCGCTGCAGATCGGATTTCTCGATGAGTCGGCGGGCCTCGACCGTCGCCCCGCCGACGATCTCGCCGCGCTGCAGTTGGATAAGCAGCTTGAAGACGTTGGCGTACTGATCCTCGTAGGGCTCGCCGGGGTAGGGCAGGAAGGTGTCGTTGAGCAGGTAGCTGCTCAGGTCGCGCGAGATCGAACGGGTGAAGTGACGCTCGACGGTGGTTTCGGCGTCACCGAAGCGCTTGAAGGCCTCCTCGTCGTCGCCGAGGTACATGGCGAGCGAGCCGCGATCGAGGTGGTAGAGCAGCTCGTTGCCCTCGCCGTACAGGCCGTCCTCCCAGGCGTTGTCCAGGGCGGCGGCGGCCTGCTCGTACTGCCCCTGCCTGACAAAGGTGCCGACCGTCTCGCGATGCGAGGCGAAGGAGCAGCCGGCGAGGAGCAGCAGGAGCGGTAGGAGGAGGAGTGGCAGGAGGAACACAAACAGAGCCGGGCTCTGCGAGCCCGGTGAGCGCGCGACCTGTCCCCATCCTCGGCCTTGTTCGCTGCTGCTGGAGGAAGCGTGAGCATCTGCACATGCCAGCTTCACCGGATTCACAGAATCCGGCTCCGTCCCGGCGCAGCGGACGACACCCGCCCCAAACGGGGGTGTCGCGTTGTCGAGATCCGGTTTGTGGCGATTCAGCCGCGTCACCATGCTCTCCAGCCCCCCCTCCGCCGGAGGGAACGTCCCACCGGTGCTTAACAGACACGAACCAAAGACAGCATATTCGAGATCCCTTTGCCATTTGGGCGAATACACTGGCGTCTGCCGTGTCATGTTGCTGCCGGTCGGCCTCGCGGTGGGCGAGACCGGAACCGGGCTGAGAGGATTCGCCCCCCACTTTTCGGAGGCTCACGCCATGTTGAAGAGAAACGCAAACAAGATCGTCTGGACGCTGGCCTTGCTCGCTGGTTCGAGCCTGGGGCTGGTGGGCTGCAAGAACAAAGACACCTCGGTCAGCCAGATCGCCTCGGGCAGCGACCGGGTGCTCGCCGAGCCGACCGTCCGCGTGCCGGCGGAACCCGTCTGGTACAGCGATCTGCCGGCCAGCGAGATGGTGATCTACGCCACCGCCAACGCCGTCTCCCCCGACTGGCAGATGGCGGAGAAGATCGCCGCCCGCGAGGCGCGCGTGGCCCTGGCCCGGCACCTCGAGGTCATGGTGAACGGCCTGCAGCGCGGCTTCGACGAACAGCTCACGCTGGAGGGCGATCGCGAACTCCTGCAAAGCAACCAGGACGTCGCCGAGACCGTGACGCACACCATCTTGACCGGCTCCTACGTCGACAAGAAGGAAACGCATCTCACGCCCAAGGACAACTACCGCGTCTTCATCCGCATGGCCCTGGACCGGGGCATGGTCGAGCAGCGCTACCTCGACCAGATCAAGCGTCACAAGGAGTTGGAGACGCGCTTGCGGGCCTCCGACGCCTTCGAGGACATGGAGAGGCGCGTGGAAGCCTACAAGCAGGAAATGAACGAGCGCATCGAAGACGGCGGCTAACCCCCACGAGTTCCGCGAGTGGGCTCCGCGCCGCGTGATCGCGACGGGGTCCACTCCCCAAGCTCCACAACTCGCGCCTCCCGGCGGCCCGACCCCAGGCCCGCTGGGACGCCGGGGTTGAGGGGTCGCGAGCCGCTCGCCCCGAGAGGTTGGCGGCTTGCGGGACCCCCAGAATCGAAGGCGTTTCTCTGGTCGCGCGGTGGGCGGCTGGATGGATGGGCCCAGGGCGCTGCCAGTGCTCTGGGCCCTGTCCCTCTGCCAGCCTGCCAAAGCGGCAGCGGAGCGCCATGTCCGCGGCGGCGATCGGCAGTCTGATTCGCCCACAAAGACGGTCCGGAATTCGATTCAACCGCCGCTGATCGCCCAACTTCGGCAAGCAGACGGGCTCACCTGCCGATACGAGGGTAGGCAGGAATCTTGCTCCTCCTTCGTCTGTTGGTATGAACACCGGCCCTATGATAGAGCCGATAACGTGACCACCCGTCACGACCCCGTCGGACGACCCCCGACGGCCTGAATACGCAGGGAGATCCCATGTTTGAACGCTTCACAGACCGGGCCCGCAAAGTCATGGCACTGGCCAACCAGGAAGCCCAGCGTTTCAACCACGAGTACATCGGCACGGAGCACATCCTGCTCGGCCTTGTCAAGGAGGGCTCCGGCGTCGGCGCCAACGTCCTCAAGAACCTCGACGTCGACCTGCGCAAGGTCCGTCTCGAGGTCGAGAAGCTCGTCAAGAGCGGCCCCGACATGGTCACCATGGGCAAACTGCCCCAGACGCCCCGCGCTAAGAAGGTCATCGAGTACGCCATCGAAGAGGCTCGCAACCTCAATCACAACTATGTGGGCACCGAGCACCTGCTGCTCGGCCTGCTCCGCGAGCACGACGGCGTCGCCGCCCAGGTCCTGATGAACCTCGGCCTCAAGCTGGAAGAGGTCCGCGAGGAGGTCCTGAATCTGCTCGGCGCGGGCGTCGACAACGAAGACCCCGAAGCCGCCAGCGCCGGTCCCGGACCGAGCGGCGAGCCCGGCGCTCCCGGACGCAAGGGCAAGAGCAAGACCCCCGCCCTCGATTCGTTCGGCCGGGATCTGACGGAACTGGCGCGCGAAGGCCAGCTTGATCCCGTCATCGGTCGAGCCAAGGAAATCGAACGCCTGGTGCAGGTGCTTTGCCGCCGCACCAAGAACAACCCCGTGCTGCTTGGCGAAGCCGGCGTGGGCAAGACCGCCATCGTGGAAGGCATGGCCCAGCGCATCATCAACCACGAGGTGCCGGACCTGCTGCACGATCGTCGCCTGGTCGTGCTCGACCTCGCCATGATGGTGGCGGGCACCAAGTACCGCGGCCAGTTCGAAGAGCGCATCAAGGCGGTGATGAACGAAGTTCGCCGCGCCAAGAACGTGATTCTCTTCGTGGACGAGTTGCACACCCTGGTCGGGGCCGGCGGCGCCGAAGGCGCCATCGACGCCAGCAACGTCCTCAAGCCCGCCTTGTCGCGCGGCGAGGTGCAGTGCATCGGCGCTACGACTTTCGATGAGTACCGCAAGTACATCGAGAAGGACTCGGCCCTGGCCCGGCGCTTCCAGGCGATCACCGTTGAGGAACCGACGCACACAGAAACGATCGAGATCCTCAAGGGTCTGCGCGATCGCTACGAAGAGCATCACCGCGTCAAGATCGGCGATGACGCCGTCGCCGCCGCTGTGGAGCTGTCCAACCGATACATCACCGGCCGTGTGCAGCCTGACAAGTCGATCGACGTGATCGACGAGGCCGGCGCCGCGGTTCGCCTCAAGAGCATGACCAAGCCGCCGGATCTCTCCGAGATCGAGGGCCAGATCGAAGGCCTGACCATCGAGAAGGACGAAGCGGTCAAGGCCGCCGACTACGAGAAGGCCGCCCAACTCCGCGATAAGGCGGAGCAGTTGCGCAAGGAGAAGGAGCGCATTCAGACCGAATGGCGCGAGCGCAGCAAGGAAGTGGATGGCGTGGTCGACGAAGAGGTCATCGCCAGCGTCGTCTCCAAGATGACCGGCGTGCCCCTGCAGCGCCTCGAGAAGGAAGAAGCCCAGCGCCTGCTGCAGCTCGAGGACGAACTGCACAAGACGGTGGTCAGTCAGCACGAAGCCATCCGGGCCATTTCCAAGGCCATTCGCCGCGCCCGGTCCGGCCTCAAGGATCCCAAGCGCCCGACCGGCAGCTTCATCTTCGTCGGCCCCTCCGGCGTGGGCAAGACGCTGCTCAGCAAGGCCTTGGCGGAGTTCATGTTCGGCGATGCGGAAGCGCTGATCCAGCTCGACATGAGCGAGTACATGGAGAAGCACAACGTCTCCCGCCTCATCGGCGCGCCTCCCGGCTACGTCGGCTACGAGGAGGGCGGCCAGCTCACCGAGCGCATTCGCCGCCGCCCCTACTCCGTGGTGCTGCTCGACGAAATCGAGAAGGCGCACCCCGACATCTTCAACATGCTGCTGCAGATCATGGAAGAGGGTCGCCTGACCGACTCGTTCGGCCGCAACGTCGACTTCCGCAACACCATCCTCATCATGACCAGCAACATCGGCGCGGATCTCATCAAGGGTGGGGGCGCGGGCTTCGGCTTCGCCAAGCGCGACGATGATCGCGACTACGATTCCATGAAGAACGTCCTGATGAAGGAAGCGGATCGCTACTTCCGCCCCGAGTTCATCAACCGCCTCGACGAGATCATCGTCTTCCACCCGCTCACCCGTGTGGACCTGGAGACGATCGTTGAGTACGAGTTGCGCAAGCTCCGCGACCGCCTGGAACAGCACGGCCTGTACCTCGAACTCGATCAGCCCGCCAAGGACTTCCTGATCGACAAGGGCTACAGCCCCGACTTCGGGGCCCGACCGTTGCGTCGCGCCATCGGCCAGTACATCGAGGATCCGCTGAGCGAAGCAATCCTCCGCGGCGAGTTTGAAGACAAGAACCGCATCGTCGTCACCCGCAAGGAGGACGCCGAGAACCTCTTCTTCGCCTCCTCCACCATCGAGCCGGAGCCCGCGGAGGAGGTCGACTCCGCCAAGCCGGAAGCGGCGGGCGCCGAGTCCTCGTAACTTCGGACAACCACAGATCTCATCTTCCTTGCCCCGGCCAACCCGGGGCTTTTTTCATGGTTGGGTTGGCCCGGAGGTGAGCCTCGGGGTCGTGGTCCATCTCCGCCAGCGCCTGCCGCCGTCTTCCGGCGCCTCACTTCGCCCCCACATTCGCAAGAACGGTCAAGCGGCAGGTCCCAACCTCCTGCTAGGCTTCCTGCATCATGAGCCAACACCAACCCGCCACCCGAAGCGACTACGCCCAGCGCATCCTGCGCGTCCTGGTGCACATTCAACACAACCTGGACAACGACCTGTCCCTGGATGACCTCGCCGCCATCGCCCGCTTCTCGCCCTACCACTTTCACCGCGTCTTCCGCGGCCTGGTGGGCGAGTCGGTCATGCAGCATGTACGCCGGCTGCGGCTGGAGCGGGCGGCGATGCGGCTCAAACAGTCCGAGCGCCCCATCACCGACCTCGCCTTCGAAGCGGGCTACGAAGCGCACGAGTCGTTTACCCGCGCCTTTCGCAGCGCCTTCGACTGCTCGCCCAGTGACTACCGCGCTGCGAAGACAGGCGCGGTACCGCAGCTTGACGCCCCCACCGCCGTGCACTTCGTCGCCGCCGGCGTTGACATGAACTTCACCCCGATCAACCTGGAGACCCAGCCCATGCACGTTGAGATCAGAGAACTGCCGGTCATGCGCGTCGCCTTCATCCGTCACACCGGCCCCTACCAGGAGGTCGCCTCGACCTGGGGCAAGCTCTGCGGCTGGATGGGTATGAAGGGACTGCACGGCCCCAAGGTTCGCATGTTCGGCGCTTGCCACGACGACCCCGAAGTGACCCCCGCGGACAAGATCCGCTACGACGCCTGCGCCAGCGTGGACGAGTCGATCGAAGCGGAAGGCGAGATCGGCATCCAGGAGTTCGGCGGCGGCCGCTGGGCGGTCACCATGCACGAGGGTCCCTACGAGAACTTCAAGGACACCTACGCTGCCTTGTATGGCCGCTGGTTCGCGGAGAGCGAGTACGAACCCGGCGACGGTCCCTCGCTGGAGATGTACCTCAATGACCCGAACACCACGCCGCCGGCGGAGCTGCGCACAGAGATCTGGGTGCGCGTGCGGGAGTAGTCTCGTAGTCCAATGCAGCGACTCAAAGCCCTTTGAATGCCACACGAAACTGCGGGTCGTCGACGTACTTCACAAATGAACCACAACGCCGCCCTTCCGGCTCATTGATCGGCTGAATTCTCTCTTGTTTTTCCAACAGCGCCAACGCACCGTTGTATAGGTAACAGGGAGTCTCCTTAAGAACATGATCCCGAATCTCCGCAATTGACCGCGTTTGCCCCGCCAAGCATCGAGACAACTCCGCAGCAAGCCACCCATCATCGTAGCCCGCAAGCAGCATTGGGCTTTCCTGATGTTTGTCGGAGAATCTGAATTCCCCGGTGTCGTCTACTCTCCACATGGACTTCTTCATGACTTCAAGCCCACGGATGTTGTTGGAGGCAAAGAAGAGCCAGTACAGAAGTTGGTCGCCGGAGTCGTGCATCGCGAAGTGGCAACTGAAGTCTGCACCCGCCTGCTGACGGAGAGCGTCATGATAGAGGGAGAGTAGAAATCGCTCGCGCGCCTTCGGCTCCAAGTCGATCGCCTTGAACCATTCCGTGGAACCGAACGCCTTTGAGAATCCATCCGCTTTGGAGGAATCAGTAATAAACCTGTTGATGCTCTTCCAACTCAGGTAGGTGAACACCTCTGTCCGCTTCTCTCGAAGCAGGTCTCGGATGAGGGACATCGAGACGAGGGAGTGTCCGAACTGATCCAAGAACACCAGAGCTGGGCCGAATGGCTCTCGCTTGTCACGCAGTTGTTGGAGAGCCTCAGGGAGTATCTCCTCACATCGACCGTTGTGAACATGTCGGAGCGACACATTCGAGAACTCACCGCCCTCGTCCCAGCGCCGATCCAACTCGTGTTGCAGCCGTGCCGCCCTGCGCTCATCGATTTCGATGAACGACATGCGTACAGGCTTCTCCAGTCTGCTGGAGTGAGCGAGTGCGACATCCAACGCAACAACTGGGCTTCCTGCCTCGCCCCCCTCGTAGACGCCCGGCCCCGCGAATCCATCGATGTACCGGATATGCCTATGGGTTCCCTTTGCTCTTGCGAGGATCGGCATCCAGGCGCCCAGATATGATCTGAGGATCTTCAGCTTGGCAAGCGTATGAGGCTCAGCGTCCCACAGCGTGTCGTCTTTCATTTCCACGATGCTCACCCTTCGTAGCTACGACTTTCGGCATTTGATCCCACGTCCGCCCATCCAGGTCGCGCCCCGTCGCCTTCTTGTTGACGCCGCCCCACTGCTTGAAGAAGAAGGGCACACTTTGCGCCAGGCAGCGGTCCCGGATCTGACGAACCCACTCGATGCGTATCTCCCGCGACCCCGGGCCGGACTCCCCGCCCACGATGACCCAGTGAATCCCCGAAAGTGAAAGACGTGGAATCGGGCCGAGTAGCGGCTCGATCGACAGGAACCGCACCTGGGCAGCGGCGCCGCGCAGTTGCCCCACGCGCTCGCGCACCAGGGCGTTCTCCACGCTGGTCCCCATCCAGATGTTCGGCGTCCAGCGCAGCTCGCTCGACAGTTCCGCAGCCCGTTCGGGCCGTTTGGTCAGCACCTGGAACGTGTGCTGCGGCGTCGCGTTCATCACCTCGAAGGTCTGCTGGACGAAGCTGAGCGGCACGTCTTCGTGGAAGAGATCGCTCATCGAGTTCACGAAGACCACACGCGGCTGCCGCCAGGAAAGCGGCTCGGTGAGCGAGCCCTCATCGAGATAGACCTGCCCGTTCCAGCGGCCTTGGTTGTTGAGCACGTGCAGGTAGTTGGCCTTCTTGCCCGGATCGCGACCCGCCTTCCGATCCGCCCGCGCCATGGCCGCCAGCCGCTTGGCCATGCGCTCGGCGTAGCAGTTCTTGCAGCCGGCGCTGACCTTGCTGCAGCCGACGACCGGGTTCCAGGTCGATTCGGTCCACTCAATGCGCGAGCCCTGAGCCATGGCCACCTCCCGCCGTATTGTTCCAAACAAAGAACAAACACACAAGCCCCGACCGCACTGTTCAGTGGTGCAGAACCAGACTGGGTGCGGATCGCTCCTTGGTCAACACCCGCTGCTCAGGTGCCGTACCCGTAGTTCCCAAGCAGGGCGCCGAGGTCGGCCTGGTCGGTGTCGCCGTCGCCGTCGATATCGCCGCCGGCGTCGTTGCCATAAGACGCCAGCAGGATGCCGAGGTCGGCCTGGTCCACATCGCCGTCGCCGTCCAAGTCGCCGGGGATCGTGGGATTCGGATTGACGAGGTGAAAGGCGCCGGGCGTCTTGACCTCGGCCGCGGGATCGGTGTTCAGCGTCAAGCGCAGGTAGCAGTTGTCGGAGGTGGGCAGAGTGCTTGGCGCCGCCCATTGATAGCGCCCGCTGTTCGGTACGTCGCTGGCGATCTCACTGAACGGGCCACCTGGCCCGTCGGTTGACAGTTCGATCGTTACCGTCGGGTTGCCTTCTCCCGCCGGCACCGCTGCGTGCCAGCGCAGGAAGCGCACCGCCCCGGCGATGAACGTCTCGCCGCCGCGCGGATACACGGGGTGGATCACGGCGTCGGCAGGCGTGGTCGACTCGACGTAGACGCGGGGGCGATTGCGCCAGGGGATGGGGAACCCGCCGACGTATTCCTCTTGCACCACCGCGACATCGGGGTAGCCGTTGTGATCGAGGTCGACGCCGGCGCGGAAGGCGGCATAGTCGTCATTGTTGGCGGTGGTGATCGAGGCGAGTTGCGTCCAGTCGCCGGCGCCATCGCTGCCGAAGATGTCGACATGGCCCGGGCTGCTGGCGCCATCGCGGAAGAGGACCACATCGCCCAGGCCGTCCAGGTCCATGTCCGCGATCTGAGCCAGGTCGTAGCCACCGCTGCTGGGCAGGTTGCCTGTCAAGTCCTGCCAAGCGTCATCGGGGCCGTAGGTAAACACCCGCGCGCCGCCGCTCTTGAGGTAGACCAGATCGTCGCGCCCGTCTCCGTTGACATCGCCCAGGGCGACGCCCGTGCGCTGCGGCCCATCCGCCAGACCGGCATCGGTAAGCGTGAAGCCGCCGAGCCCATCGCCCAAGTAGACAGTGCCGCCGCCGTGTGCGGAGACGAAGTCGGCGTGGCCATCGCCGTTGATCTCGCCAAAGACGAAGTCCTGGTTGGAGTTGCCGCCGAGGAAGCCCCAGCTCTGCGTCCAGGAACCGTCGCCGTTGTTCAAGTAGATGTGCAAGCCGGCGCAGCAGCCGAAGCCAACGGATCCGAGGTCCAGGTCGCCGTCCTCGTCGACGTCGGCGAAGTCGGTGCCGAACATCCCCCACTCCTCACCGTTGCTGGCCAGACCATCGTCCCAGGGCGTCCAATTCATGCCGGAGCCATCGCCGAGGGCCACCTCGAGGATCTGGTTGCCAAGGTCGACCCCGGAGTAGTCATGGTGCACGCCGTAGCCGACGTCGGCGAGACCATCGCCGTTGACATCCCCGATGGCGACGCCGCCGTAGCCGAAGTTGCCGGTCTGCGCCAGTGACCAACTCCCCGTCCCATCGCCAAACCAGACCATGACGCCGTGCTCGCCGGAGTTAATGAACGGGCTGCCGTGATCGCCGACGGAGACGATGTCGACGTGCCCGTCGCCGTTCACATCGGCGAACTCGATCTCGGTTCGGCCGTTCTCCATGTCGGGCTCTTGCAGGCCGCTCGAGCGCTCCAGGTAGCTGAGTTGGGCGGGGGCGAGTGCCGCGCTTGCGCCCAGGGCGATGAGTCCCGAGGTAATTCGCTTCGAGGTGGCTCTCCGTGAGCGCATGGTCGGGACCCTCCGGGGTTCGAGAACGGCGAATGAGGCGTAGAAACCAGCGTGAAGAGAATCACGCCCAACCGCTTCGAAGCCTACCACCGGAAAGAGCGCGGGCAAGTAATTCCTGCCCGCCAGCGGAGAGATCTCCGGCCGGCCACTTAGGGCAGCGTCGGATCCACGCAACCGAAGGCGGCGAGAAGGAGACCCAGATCGGATTGGTCGGTGTCGCCGTCGCCGTCCACATCGCCGCCACCGGACTGCTCGTAGGCGGTGAGAAGCAAGCCGAGGTCGGTCTGGCTGGTCTCCCCGTCGCCATCGAGATCACCTTCGCAATGGAAGAGCGATTCCAGGGCGTTCGCTTCCGCGGTGATGGGGAACTGGTGCAGCAGGAAGTCGGGCAGGCGGGCGTTCCAGGCGAATTCGTTGTGTCGGTGGCCGAAGCCGATCTGGAAGTAGAGGTCGTCGCGCAACACGCGCCCCTGCAGGATGAGGGCGTCGCGGAGGGCGACCGCGGCGTCGCCGCCATCATCGATATCGCCGGCATCCATATAGAGTCGCACGTGATTGGGCAGTTCGCCGTTCTCCACGCGGGCCGCGGTGCTGCCCGCCCAGAGGGAAGGCGACATGGCGCCGACGAGTCCGAAGGTGTCGCTGTACTCCAAACCTAAGACCAGAGAAGCGATCCCGCCCAGACTCGAACCGATGATGCCGGTGTTCTCAGGACCGATGAGCGTGCGATAGTGGTTGTCGACCCAGGGCTTGAGTTCATTGACCAGGAAGCTGTTGTAGTCGTCGTTGTTGACGACGTAGTTGCCCCACTCCGGCACGTACTCGGCGAAGCGCTGCTCCGAGTTGTCGACGGCGACGATAATACACTCGCGCATCCGGGCAGCCCGAATCAGGTCGTCCGCAACTTCTTCCGCGTGCCAGGAACCATAGGGTCCGCCGCCGAAGAAGCAATTCTGGCCGTCGTGCATGTACAGAACCGGGTAGCGGCGCGACGTCTCCGCTGCATAGCCGCGCGGCACGTAGACCTGAACGCCTCGGCCGGTGACGTTGTCAATGGTGCGGGTGGACGGCACGGTGCTCGTCGCCAGGACATGCGTATAGACGCGGCTGACGGGGACTCCCGCCGGATCGGCGTCGTAGTTATGCAAGGGGCCATAGCGGCGCAAAACCGTGTGCAGGGGCGTGTCGATCTCCGCGCCCAGGACGGTCGCTTCGATGCCCCAGCCGTTCGCCTGGTCAGGCAGCACGGCGTAGACCAGATCGCTGCGCCCAGGCACCGGCAGGAAGGGCCGGACGACGGGCCCCTCCGGCGTATAGAACATCATGTCTTGCGGGTCGGAGGCGGCCATGGCAAAGACGGTCAACTTGCGCCTGGCCGGGATGGGATCGCCGGTGGCGCCGCCCTCGGGAGCGCTGATGTCGACGCCGTTGGCCGCATCCGACCAAGCGCCGAGTGAATCGTCGCGCCGCAGGTAGCGATAGGTGAAGTTTCGTCCCTGGGGGATGGCGACGTCGGCGCTCCAGCGGAGGCTTTGTCCGTCCCAGGTGGGCGCGAGCTTGATCGAGCCCGGCACTTCGCCGGCTCCGAGTTCATCGATATCGCCGAGCAGGAAAACACTCTCGCCCGGATTCGTGTCGTGGACGATCTCGAAGCGCACCGTGTCACTGGGCACCTCCTCGCCGCGTACGGCGGGGGCGCAGCCAATCAACAAGGACAGCGTCAAGGGGGTGAGGAGCGCTTTGGTGGCATGCATGTGTGGTGTCTCTCGCCCACGGCGACCAGGCGAGCCGACAGCATACCGCCTCATCGCCTTGTTGGCCGACAAGATTGATCTTGAATCGACTAGGTTGGCGGTAGCGTTTTCGGCAAGCGCGCTCGCGCAGCCACACTATTCATTAATATTGGAGTTGGGAGTATCAAATCGCCGATGGGGGCGAATTAGGATCAGGCCGAGAGCGGCGAGCACAATAAGGACACTGGCCTCCGCCGCCGTCGCCACGGTGGCGGCGCTTTGGAAGGTCTCCTGCTGTGTCGCCTCCACGAAACGGCCCAAGAGACCGGTGAGCCACTCTCGCGCTCCCAGCGCCCCGATGGGCGAGACGACGCTGCCGACGAGCGGCATGACCGTCAGGGCATAGGCATCGGAGAGCGACACCGGCTGGCCCAAGACATCGCAAGAAATGCGCAGGCGGAGCGTCATGGCGCTGAGATCGATGAGGCGTAACAGAACGGCGCCGGCGACGATGTGCGGGTGGATGAGCATGCGCTCGGAGCCACGCAAGAGCTTGCCCACCAAGTGGAAGCGGGCCACGAGTACGATCGCCGCCACCCCCGCCAGCATGACCAGGCCGCTGATGCCGAGGCGGGCGGCGACGGGCAGGTCAACGAACAAGGCCGGCAACAACATGGCGGCGAAAGGCACGCCCATGCAGAAGGAGCCGGCCACAAACCAGGCGGCCATCCGCCCGTAGCCGAGCCGATCCGCCCGCCGATGCAACGCCACGCGGACGACGACGCTGAGCTTGGCGGGCGCGTAGAAGAGCAAGGAGGCGATGGCGTTGATCGCCTGCACCCGGGTGAAGCTCAAGTGGCGCAGGGGCGACATCAGCAGCCACCAGGTGGCTCCGTGCGCCACGACGCTGACGAAGGAGCAGAGAAACAGCCCCAGGATCTGCAACGGCGTGGCCCGACCGAGTTGGGTGAGCGCGTCCCCCTGGATCGCCGTCCACACGCAGTACCCCATGAGCAGCAGGCCCAGGGCGTACCCCAGCAGGTGCAGCGCCAAGACGAGCGGGTGCCGGCGTCGCAGCGTGGGCTCGGCCCGAGGATCCGGTCGAGCCTCAGCCTCAGCCTCAGTTGATTCGGGAGCGCGGTGGGTCACGCGGGGAAGTTCCTTTGCTTGCCGATGAGTGTAATCGACATCAGGGCAAGGGGAACAGCAGGCGCAAAGACAGCCGCCGACCGGGTCGGCGGCATCTCAAGAGTGAGGAGATCCGTGGTTTGGTCAATCCGCCTCGTCCTGGGCGGCCAGGAGCTTGCGGAGGTAGTCGTTTTCGCGGCGGGTGGCTTCCAGGTCGAAGATCAGGTACTTGACGGCGATGCGCAGGTGGTCGGCGGAGTCCTTGATCGCCGTGATGGTCGAGCCCACCTGGTCGTGCCTGTCTCGGGCCTTGGCGCCGGCCTGGGCAAGTTCCTCCTTGTTCGCCCCGGGGAGGTCCTGCAGTTTGCCGATCAGTTGGTTGAGCTTGTCTTGAAAGCTGTCGTCTTGCATGCCGCTTGTCTCCGGTTGTTGGGGAGAGGCGGCGCAGGTCAGGTAGCAGCCTCCCGTGGTCGTCTCAGGTTGTGAGACGCCTGGGAAGACATACACGCGACATGCCAGAACCCCCCACTGGCGGCGATGTCCGAGAAAACGGGCCCCCGCGACCGCGGTCCGGGGCCAAGGCGGCCTCCGCGGCGCACCGTCGCTCAGGGAATGTGCCGGATGGTGCGTCGGCTCAACGCCGCACGTGGACTTTCTTCAATGACTGTTGGATCTGGCCGGGAAGAGCCCCCCGCACCCGGTCCGCCTCCGCGGGATTGCTGCGGCGTAGCTCAAGCAGCAACTTGGCGAGGTGGGCGTCGCGTTCACGGGCCCAGCGCATGAAGATCGTCTCCAGCTCCTGCCGGTTGTACACCGACAGCGGATCCTCGACGCCGGTCTGGGCCATGGCCCAGTCCAAGAGCAGGCGTGGCGACTTGTCGTAACGACACAGTTCGATCGTCGCTTGCAGGCGCTGCTCGAGCGACGAGAAGGGATCTCGCGACTCCATGGGCAAGGACATCAAACGCTGTTCCATATCGCGACCAGCCACTTCAGAATCCATGAAACTACTCATCTTATCTCCCGGCGCTTACCTGTCCGTTCGTCGTACCGGAAGCCCGGTTTAGGCTTTGAGCGCGTTCGCCACCTTGCGAACCGCTTGGATCACTTGTTCCACTTGGGGGTCACTGAGCATGGGGTGCAGCGGAATCGAGAACACCCGCTCCGACAAACCGTCCGCGATCGGCGGATGCGTCTCAATCGTGTCCGCGAACACCGGTTGCCGGGAGGCCGCCCGCGGGTAATGCACCGCCACGCCGACCCCCTCAGCTCGCAGCGCTTCCGCGAATCGATCGCGCGCGCAGCCAAACGCCTTCGGCTCCATTTGAAGCGTGTAGAGATGATACACCGCTTCCGCTTTCGCTGTCTCCCGGGGCAGCGTCAGCCCGGCGATCCCCGCCAGTTCGGCGTCGTAGCGGCGGGCGATCTCGCGACGACGGGCCGTGCGCTGGGGCAGCTTCTCGAGCTGCGCCAAGGCGATCGCCGCCGTCATGTCGTTCAGGCGGTAGTTGTAACCGATGCGCTCGTGCAGGTACTTTTGCGTTTCCCCGTGCGAACGCAGGCTGCGCAGCTCCGCGTCAAGTTTTTCGTCATTGCTGGTGACCATGCCGCCTTCGCCGGCGGTCATGTTCTTGGTGGCGTAGAAGCTGTAGGTATTGGCGTCGCCGTAGGCGCCGATGCCGCGCCCGTCGTAGCGCGCCAAGTGGGACTGGGCGGCGTCGTAGATCACCTTCAGGCCGTGCCCTGCCGCCAATTCCTGCACGGCGTCAATGTCGACGGGGTTGCCGTAGAGGTGCGTGACGGCGATGGCGGAGGTCTTCTTGGTGATCTTCTTCTTGAGGTCGGCGGGATCAACACAATAGGTGCGCGGATCCACATCGCACCAGACGGGCGTCGCCCCGCGGGCCACGACCATCGACGCTGTCGCAATGAACGTCCAAGCAGGGACGAGCACTTCCTCACCCGGCTGGATGAGGGCGGCGTAGGCGAGTTGCAGCGCCGTCGTGCCGTTGCTGCAACTGACGGCGAAGCGCGCCTCGCTGGCGGCGGCGAACTTCTCTTCCAGTTCCTTGCAGCGCGGGCCCTGAGCGAGCATGCCGCTCTCCAGGACGCTCCGGACAGCCGCCTTCTCCTCCTCTTCCATGCGGATGACAAGGAAGGGAACCGGTTGGGCGCAGAGCGCTGCACCGCCATTAATTGCAAGTTCTTGCTGCGCGGACGTCGTGGTTGTCATGACGTGCGATCGCCTTTCTCTATCCGATTTGCCTCTGATTGGAACCCGTCCCGGCTTACCGCAGCGAAGCGATAAGAGAAGGCCTGGTCCTCCGCGGACGCTTCGACCCACACCGTGCTCGGTTTCCGGGCGTCGGGCAGCACGCCGGCTGGTGCTGCCGGTCGGCATTGTACGTCAAATCCGCTGGTCTGTCGGCCTACCGCCCTGAGGTGATCGGATCGTGAGAGCTGCTCTCCGCCCGGGTGTGCGACGGAGCACTGTTCTCTTCGCAGCCGGCCGGGGCGCGGATGCAACGGACCGGCAAGCCGACCCTATTCAGCGGAGGTGGCCTTCGCCTTCTTCGCGGGAGGGGTCGCCAGGCGCTTGAGCGCCTGCACCCGGCGCCGGGCGGCATCGCAGGCCAGCTTGACGGCGGCGAGGCGCTCCTCCATGCCCCGAACCGCCTCCTCCGCTCCATCCACGGCCTCGGCGGTGATGCGCAATACGTGCTGTTCCGCCTTGGCAAGCGAGTCGGAGGTCTCATTCCGAACCACCCCGATTTGTTCTTCCATCTCGCTGAGCAGGCCGCTCTGCTCACGCTGCAACAGCCGCACCTCCTCCTGGAACTCCCGGCGGACTTCCCGCAGGGTGGTTGACATTTCTTCCTGGAGCGTCTCCACCTCGTCCGCGGTTCGATGGAGGTCGCTGGTCATCTCGGCCCGCAGCGCCCGCATCTGGCCGATATGGGTGCGCCGAAGCGTCTCCACCGCCCGCTCATAGCGCTCCTTCTGGGCCTCCAGGCGCTCCTGCTGGGTTCGTTCGACGGCGTCGAAGTCCTCCTGCATGGCCTCGACCATCTGTCCCACCCGATCCGCCCCCTCCACCGCTTCCGTCAGGCCCCGCGAGATCGTCTCGGCTTGGACGAGTCGTTCCTCAAGCAGCCGCGAGGCTCGCTGGCCCAGGACAATCTTGCCGTGGGCCTGGGCTTCGGTCTGTTTGAGTTTCTGGTCCGCCCCGGCGAGAGACGCCACAAGCCCCTGCAAATGCAGGCCTTGTGACTTTGCTTGTTCGATCAGCCCCGTGAGCTGGCGGGCCAACTCGTCGTACCCGTGCGAATCCAGAACGCGCGGCGTCAGGAAGAGCTCGCTTACCGCACCCTCGCCGGTCCCCTCGATCGGCTTGGCCTCCGCCTGGGGGGCCGTGGGCAGGGTCGCCTTTGCGTCTCTTGTGCCTTGTGCGGGGTGCGGTCGCGCGATCTGTGCCATGCCGGGCCTCCAAACCTTCACCTCGCTTATCGGCAGATTCGAGGGCAGAACACAAACCGGGCGATTCCAGTCGCACGCGAGACCCCGAAGACGGAATAATGTCCCAAGCACTGTCCCTGCTCTCCCATCGCACCCGAAACGCCCTGGAACGATGCCAATGACCTGTCTGACGCGTTGCCTGCTCTGCTGCCTCCTGCTGCTTCCCCTCTCCGCCGCCTCGGCCCAAGACGCCGAGCCGGTGACGGCGGGCCAGCCCCCGGTCGCGACTCGCGCCGCCGCCGAGATCCTGGCGGAGTACCACGGCCTGCAGCCGCCTCTGCCCGAGCCGGAGCGTATGGAAGACCCGGATTACACGGCGGAATACGAAGCCGCCTTTCGCCGGGTCACCTTTGAGCAGACTCGCCTGATTCGGGAACTCTCCGAAGCCGATCCGGAACATGCGGCTCTCGATGGCCTCTTGGAACTTCTCTGGGCTCGGACAGGAATCAGCGACCAGACGATCGAGGGGTTCGATCCGATCGAGCACATGCAGGCTTACTTGGCGCGCTTCCCGGACAAACCCGCCGCCAAGCAGGCTCGCCTGTACCTGCCCCTGTCGCGCCTCTACCGCATCACGGATCTGAAAGACCCTCCGAGCAAGCGGCTGCGGACCACCGCCTTCGCCGAGATTGACGCCTACCTGGCCCGGTACCCCGAGGAGGAGATCCTCAACAAGCTGAAGCTGGTGTGGATGAAGTTCCGTTACGTCCGGCCCCAGGAGATGGAGGAACTGGCCAAGATCTACGCCCAGATCCCCGAGGTCGCCCCCAACACCAAGCAAGCTCGCTGGGCCGCGGGACAACTGCGGCAGATTCGCGAGATCGGCCAGCCCTTTGAACTCGAGCACGAGGACTTGCTCAGTGGTGAGACGGTTTCCGTGGAGGACTACCGGGGCAAGATCGTCGCGGTCATCTTCTGGGCCTCCTACTCCGCCCCCCTGCCTGACGCAGCTTCCGCGCTGGCAGGAGACGCTGGCTGAATTCAAAGAACACGGCGTGGCCTATATCGGCGTGCCCCTCAACCCGCAGGCCGAGCGCGTGCGCGAGTTCTGCGCCGAGAAGGGCCTCGACTGGCCACAGCTCTGGATGGGGCCGGAGGCCAAGGATTTCACGGAGAGCTGGGGCGTCTACGGAGCACCGACGATCTTCATCCTCGACCACGAGGGCAACCTCGCCAGCACCCGCGGCAAGGATGAACTCGAAGAGACGATCCAGGAGCTCCTCGCCAAGCGCGACAACGTTGACACCCAGCCCCAGGTGGAAGAGAGCGACGAAGAAGGGGAGTGAGGCACGACCCCACGCAGGGTTGGCTTCCCCACATAGCACGGCCGTCTTGGCCGTGCGGCCCCAGGTTCACACGGGATCAATCGAATCCACAAAGCAGGACGCGGAGCCAGGATGGCTCCGCTATATGTGTCGACCACGCGCTTCGGGGTCCCCACATAGCACGGCCATCCTGGCCGTGCGCTCACTGCGCCGTCTGTCGCCGCGTGTAGATCTTCACGATCTCATCCGCCGCCCTTTTGGCCGCCACAATGCCCTCGAGCGGTTGCAGCACCTCTCGCAGGCGCTCGACCTGCTGTGAACCCAGGCGCGAATCACTCAGGTAGCGCGCCACGGTCTTCATCACCTTGCCGTGCCCCCCCGAAGTGCGGGGCGAATTCCGGCGCCACCTCCGCGCCGGCGAGCACGTTGGGCAGGGCGAAGTGCTTGGTCTTCACGAGCCAGCGACCGATCGTGCGGTAGAGGATCCAGGAGAGCCCTCGGCGGACCTTGTACACGACCACCATGGGTCGCCCCGCCCGCGCCACCTGCAGCGTCACCGTGCCGGACGTCACCAGCGCCAGATCGCACCAGGCGAGCGTCTCATTGAGCATCTTGGTGCGCACGATCAGGGCGTCGGAGCTGTCCGCCGCCAGGCGCTCGATCTCCTCGGCGAGCAAGTCGTTCGTCGCCACCACGACCCCCGCCATGCCCCGATGGCTGGCTTGCAGATCCAGGAACGTGCGCAGCATGAGCGGAAAGTTGGCCCTGACCTCGCTCCGGCGCGAGCCGGGCAGGAGCGCCAGCCGCGGACTGCCGTGCGGCAAGCCGCCGATCTTGTCGCTGACGTCGGCGATGGGGCGGTCGAAGATGGGGTGGCCGATGTAGACGGCGGGGACGTTCCGCTCCTGGAACCACGCTTCCTCGAAGGGCAGCAGGCAGAGGACCAGGTCCGTCAGCCGCCGCAGCTTGCGGATGCGATGCTGAGCCCAGGCCCAGATCTGCGGGGCCACGAGATGAACCACCGTGCAACCGGCCCGGCGACTCTTCTTGCAGATGGGGAAGTTGGCCGCCGGCGAATCGACCGGCACATGCAGGCTCACCGTGCCCTCAGCGAGGAAGGCGGCGATTCGCTTCTGCATCGCCATGTGCTCACGGATCACGGACCAGCCGGGGAGAAGCATGGCCCCCTGATCGCAGGTGTCCTCGATGATCTCCGCCCCGGCTTTGGCCATCTTCTTGCCGCCCCAGGCGTAGATCGGCACCTCGGGCATCTGCCGCTTGAGCAGGGCGATGATGGGGGCGGCCAGTTGATCGCCGCTCGGTTCGAAGACCGTAAAAAGGATCCCGGGCTTGGGGGCTGAGTCGGGCACGGCCTCATGGCAGCCGACTTGGCCCGCCCTGTCAACCGGTGGGGGCAGCCGGATCGGCAGGTCGGTGCGGCCCCAGGTGTGTTCACCTGGGGCTGAATGGAGCCGCGGCCCCAAGCGCCCCCGGTGCCTGCTACCATCCTGCTCTTCTCAAAAGACACTTATGGAGCGTCCACCGTGCTCAAAAGAACGCATAGCTGCGGCCAACTTCGCCCCTCCAACATCGGTGACGAAGTCATCATCGCCGGCTGGGTCAACGCCCGCCGTGACCAGGGCAAGGGCCTGATCTTCGTCGATACCCGCGACCGAGACGGCGTCACCCAACTGACCTTCGACCAGGAGGATACGGACGCTGCCTACCTGGAGCAGGCCGACAAGCTGCGCAACGAAGATGTCATCGCCGCCCGGGGCATCGTGCGGGAGCGGGCCGCCGGCCCCAATCCCAAGCTGGCGACCGGGGAGATCGAGGTCGTGGTCAAGGAACTCGAGGTGCTCAACCGGGCGGAGACCCCGCCCTTCATCCCCGAGGAAAAGGGCACCGACAAGGAGATCCGTGAGGATCTACGCCTGCGCTACCGCTACATCGACCTGCGCCGGCCCAAGATGGTCAACATCCTGCGGACCCGGCACCAGGTGACGATGGCCATGCGGCGTTTCCTCGACCAGGCGGGCTTCCTGGAAATCGAGACGCCTTTCCTCTGCAAGTCGACGCCGGAGGGCGCCCGGGACTTCCTGGTGCCCTCGCGCGTGCAGGCGGGCATGTTTTACGCCCTGCCCCAGAGCCCCCAGCTCTTCAAGCAGATTCTCATGGTCGCCGGCGTCGACAAGTACTGCCAGATCGTCCGCTGCTTCCGCGATGAAGACCCCCGGGCCGACCGCCAGGCAGAGTTCACCCAGCTCGACCTGGAACTGTCCTTCGTTGATCGCGAAGACATCATCGAGGTCGTCGAGGGGCTGACCAAGTTCATCTGGAAGGAAGTCGCGGGGATCGACCTGCCCGACTTCCCCCGCATCACCTACAAGGAAGCGCTCGATCGCTACGGCATCGACCGTCCCGACCTGCGCTTCGGCATGGAGCTTCACGACGTCAGCGATCTTGCCAAGCAGACGGAATTCAGCGTCTTCCACTCCGCGCTCGAGGGTGAGACGGGCGTGGTCAAGGCGATCCGCGTGCCCGGCGGGGCCTCGCTCAGCCGCAAACAGACCGACAAGCTGGGCAAGTTCGTCAGCGAGTTCGGCGCTGCGGGCCTGCCCACGGTGAAGCTCACCGACGAGGGCTGGACCACCGGCATCGCCAAGTTCGTGGGCCCGATCGGCGACCAACTCAAGGAGCGCCTCGGCGTCGAGGTCGGGGACCTGATCATCTTCGCCTGCGACACCTACGACATCGTCTCCCGGTCGCTGGGCGAGCTGCGCAACAAGCTGGCGGACGACCTGGGCCTGCTCGAGGAAACGCAGTGGAAGCCCGTCTGGGTCATCGACTTCCCCGCCTTCGACTGGAACGAAGACGAGGAGCGCTGGGATTCACTGCACCATCCCTTCACCGCTCCCAAGCCCGAGGATGTCGACAAGCTCGAGTCGAAGCCCGGCGAGGTGCTCACCAACGCCTACGACCTGGTGATGAACGGCTCCGAGATCGCCGGCGGCTCGATTCGTATCCACGATCGGGAAGTGCAATCCAAGGTCTTCGGTCTCCTCGGACTGACTGAGGAAGAGGCGAAACAGAAGTTCAGCTTCCTGCTCGACGCCCTGCAGTACGGCGCTCCCCCGCACGGCGGCATCGCCTTCGGTTTGGATCGGCTCATCATGCTGCTTTGCGGCACGACGAACATCCGCGACGTCATCGCCTTCCCCAAGACGTTGAACGGCGCGGACCTCATGACCGAAGCGCCCTCGGCGGTCGAGCCCGACCAGTTGAAGGAACTGCACATCAAGCTGACGGTGGACCCGCAGAAGGTCGGGTGAGAGACACCTTCCGCTGCGCTTCGGGGCTAAACAAGCGCTCACGCCGCGCGGCCTCGGTCCCTTAGTCCCTTCCCAAGACAACAACCGCCGCCCCTTGTGGGGGCGGCGGTTGCGCTTCCGTGTTCTTCCTTGGCTGTATCTCTCCTCAGGCCGCGATTGCAAACCGTCCCGACTTGAGGGCGTCCATCAGTTCTTCCTTGTCGCCCTCCCGCGCAAAGAGGCGGAAGGCGGCAGCGTGGGGCACCGGGCCCGGCTCGTCCGGCTGACCGGCCCAGATGATGTTGGCGAGCGCGAAGGCGGCTCGCTTGCCCACCGAGGTTTCCCGGCCGGGAATCGTGATCCTCATCCCCACGCTCGAGCCCGGCTCCAAGGCGACGTCCAACTCGAAGCAGCAGCCCCCCTCGCTGATGTTGTAGGCGTGCCCGGTCAGCGAGAAGTCGTCGTCCTCCCACAAGCGGACAGCGATCGGCGTGTAGCCGGGATCCACCAGGTAACGGTCGTACTGCCGACGATTGGCACTCATGGTCTTCACCTCGCGCTGGGGAGCCGGCCCTCCGGCTCCTGCGCGTTATCGACACAAGCCGAGCGCCACTTCAGCGCGAGACACCGCAAACTCGGACCCAGGCGAGCGAATCCCCTTCACGGGTGATCGGATGGGGTCAGTCGAGGGCCGGTTGATCCGGCGCCGACCGCTCGCCGATGAGTTCGACGTTGAGCCGGCTGAGCTTCATGCCCAGGCGCTTCTCGATGGTCTCAATAACTTCCTGAGGGATGCTCTGCAGGAGCAGATCGCCCATCTCCTCGGGCACATCGTGAATCTCGCCGGTCGCCAGGTCCTTGAAGTGCAAGTGCTCGTGCACATCGGCGTCGTAGCGGCAGCAGCCGTTGACTCCGGCGAACTTCTGGCACAGACCGGCCCCACAGAACGCTTCCAGCGTGTTGTAGACGGTCGCCATGCTCAGCTCCGGCCCGCCGTTGCTGTTGACCAGGGTGTAGAGCTCTTCCGCGGTGGGATGGCTATGCGTGGCGCACAAGGCTTGGTAGAGCGCCAGGCGCTGCTGGGTGCAGCGAAGCCCGTGCTGGCAGAAGATGGCTCGAGTGTGCTCCAAGGGCGAGGCTCTCTTCAACAATCGGCGTGGCGGTGAACGCGAGGTGCGGCGTAACGAAAGCTCGACCTCGACCTGCAGGACTTCTCATGACGATGTGGCGAACGCCGGCCGGGCCAAGCGGGCTGAAGCGCCGCCTCAAAAGCGAACACCCGGATGCGACGCGGGAACCCCTGGCGGAGTCCCGCTACCAGTCTATGATCGGCGCGCGGGCGTGGTCCAGTGAAGCGGCTGTGATTCTGCGACCTCGGACCTCGCTATTCCGCGCCATTTTCATCCGTATTCGGACGCTCCTTGTCGAACCGCCCCCCCAACCGTCAGCCCCCACGCCGACACCGCCTCCTACAATCCGGACATGAAACCCAGGCGAACCACCCGAGGCCTGCAGGTCGGCGACGAACGGACCGGCATCGTCCGCATCGGCGGCGACGCCCCGGTCTCCGTGCAGACCATGACCGCGGGCTATACCTACGACATCGACGCCTGCGTGCGCGAGATCAACCGCCTGCACGCCGCCGGGGCGGAGTTGGTGCGCCTGGCCGTCCCCATGCGGAAAGACACCCAGGCCCTGCCCGAGATTCTCCGGCAGACGCGGGTGCCCCTCGTCGCCGATGTCCACTTCCACTTCGAGAGGGCCCTGGAGGCAATCGAAGCCGGCGTCCACAAGATCCGCCTCAACCCCGGCAACATCGGCGAGCGCGACCAGGTACACAGCGTGATCGACGCCTGCAAGGAGCGCGGGGTGCCCATTCGCATCGGCGTCAACGAAGGCTCCATCGTCGAACGCCGCGAGAAGCAGAAACGCCTTGAAGAACTGGGCCGATTCTTCAGCGACCAGAAGCACGGCCACCTCATCGCCCTCATGATCGCCAAGCTCGAGGAGTACCTGGAGATCTTCGAGGCCCGCGACTTCCACGACATCGTCATCTCCGCCAAATCAATGGACGCCTCCATCGTCGTGGATGCCTACACCGAGATCTCCAAGCGCTTCGACTATCCCCTGCACCTGGGCGTGACCCACGCCGGCCCGCGCGAGACCGGCTGCATCCGCAGCGTCGCCGCCCTTGGGGCGCTCCTGGCCAGCGGCGTCGGCGACACGATTCGCATCAGCTACGCCTCCGATCCGGTGTACGAAGTGGAGGATGGCTTCGAGTTGCTGTGGAGCCTGGGCCTGCGCGAGCGGAAGGGCGCGGAACTCATCGCCTGCCCCACCTGCGGGCGCATCCAGGTTGATCTCTTCACGCTGGTGCAGGAGGTTCGCGCCAAGCTCGCCGACGAGATCGCCTTGCCGATCAAGGTGGCGGTCATGGGCTGCGTGGTGAACGGCCCGGGCGAAGCAGAAGGCGCGGATGTGGCCGTGTTCGCCGGCGATCGGCGCGGCATCATCTACGTGCAAGGCGAGATGATCGCCAACGTGCCGGAAGAGGAGATTCTCGATCGCTTGCTCGCGGAGTGCCGCGACTTCCAATCAAGGGTCGAGCGCGGCGAGGCGAAGCTGGGCGAGAAGAAGGTCGACATCGTTCCGCCCGATCCGATCGGGGAACTCGGTTCCGGTTGGGGCCAGGTGCATCAGGGGCAGACGCAGAGCGTGACCGTTCGTGAGAGTGAATCGGAGCGGTAGGGTTGCGTGTGGAGGATTCTCAGAGGCGGAGCCAAGATGACTCCGATCTCTGGGCCGGCCACGCGCGCTTCGGGATTCCCCACATAGCACGGCCATCCTGGCCGTGCCGCCCGCCTCACTTCCCCACGCAGAACGTCGCAAAGACACGACCGAGCACATCGTCCGGGGTGATCTCACCCACGATCTCACCCAAGGCGTCGAGACACTCGCGCAGCTCGCCGGCGACCAGCTCATCGTTCGCCAGAGCCCGCTGCCCGACTCGTTTCTCCACCAGTTCGATGGCGCGAGTCAGCGACGCCTCAGCCCGCCGCAGCGCTTCTTCCTGGCGCGGGGCCAGCGCCAGGGCGTCCGCGGCGAGGCTGCTGGCGCGATCGCGCAGGCGCGCTTCGATCAGGTCTACGAGCGCCGGCAAGCCCACGCCCGACTTGGCGGAGAGCGCCAGATCGCCGCCAGGCGAATCGCCCACCAGATCACACTTCGTGCGCACACAGAGCCGCGGCACGTTGGCGCCGACGCGCCGCGCCGCCGCCCGCAGCCAGCGCTGGGCTTCGTTCGGTTCCGCGTCGCTGGGGAAGCACTCGATGACGAGTTCGGCGCGCTGCATCGCCGCGGTCCGCGCCTCCGCGGCCCGGCGCATGAGTCGATCGACATCCGTGCCCACGCCCGCCAGGTCGACGAGCATCACTTCGCCGCCCAAGGGCAGCAAGAGCGGTTCCACGAGCACATCGCGCGTGGCCCCGGCGATGGGTGACTCCACTGCCCTTGTGCGTCCGAGCAAAGCGTTAAAGAGCGTGCTCTTGCCCGCGTTCGCCGGGCCCAGCAAGACGACCCACGGCGCTTCGGACAGGTGCTCCACGCCCACCGCCCGCGCCAGTTGCGCTGCCAAGGCGGCGCGGATCGGTCGGGCCCGGCGCAGAAACATCTCCGGTTCGATGGCGACGACATCTTCTTCCTCCACGAAATCAACGCCGGCTTCGACCAGGGCCAGCAGCATCGCCACTTCTTCCGCCAGTTCCGCTGCCAGCGTGCCCAGCCGACCGCTGAGTAACTGCTTCGCCGCTGCCAGTTGAGCATCGGACTCGGCGGCGATCGTCTGGGCCACACCCTCCGCCTGCGACAGCGTCATCTTGCCGTTGAAGTAAGCGCGGGCGGTGAACTCCCCGGGCTCGGCCCGCCGCACCCCCAGATCCACAAAGTCGTCCACCACGCGCTCGAGCAAGTCGGGGTTGCCGGGAAGGACCAGTTCCAGTACATCCTCGCCGGTATACGAGCGCGGCTTGTCGAAGCGCAAGGCCATCGCCGGCAACTCCCCGATCGATAGGTGCAGACGAACCGCGCCGAAGCGCTCCCTCGGCAACGCCAGGTGCGCGTGGGCCTCGGGTCCGGAGAGTCGAATCAGACCGCGCGGCCCGCGCCCGGGCGGAGAGGAGACCGCGATGATGGTGTCGCCCAGTTGCATATTCGAAGCACGGGGACTGAAGTCCCCGCGCCCAGTCGATCATTTGCGCTTCTTGCCGACTCGCTTGGGCGTCGGCGTGTAGCGCTGCTTGCGCTGGCGCTCTTCCTGCATGCGGCTCATGAAGCCCTTGCCCTTCTTGCGCTTCTTCGCCTTCATGAACTCCTCAACGTCGAGTTCGTTGATGTGCGAGCGGATGTAGCGCGACTCCATGATGCTCACGGAGGAGCTGGTCAGGATGTAGAGCGTCAGGCCGGAGGGAGCGTTGTAGAGGAAGACCGGGAACATGACGACCATCATGATCTTCATGATCTTCTGCTGCGTCTCCTGCTCCTTGGTCATGGCAGCGCCGGTGGCGGGGGTCAGGTACTTCTGCTGCACGAAGAAGATGATGCCCATGAGCAGCGGCAGGATGTTGATGGAACTGACTTGCCCCATCAGCGGGATGTTGACGTGGCCCGAGAACTGCCAGAAGCGATCCGGCAGCGACAGGTCCGCCATGAACTGCCAGCCGCCGAACTGCTGGAACACCCCGAAGAACGCCGACTCCTGCCGGAGCCCCATGGCGTAGAAGAGCATGGCGTAAAGGGCGATCCAGATGGGCATCTGCAGGAACATGGGCAGGCAGCCCAGCATGTTCGCCGGGTTCATGCCTTCCTCGCGCATCAGGCGCTGCATCTCCACCTGTTGCCGCTTGGGTTCGTCGGCGAACTTCTCCTTGACCTTGTCCATCTTGGGCTTGAGCGACTGCATCTGCTTGCTGAACATGCTCATGTTGACCTGAGCCTTCTTGGTCAGCGGATGCAAGAGACCGCGCACCACGGCAACGAGGGCCATGATGGCCAGCGCCCAATCAAAGAGCACGTAGTTGTGCAGGAGCCCCAGGAACCAGAGCAGCACGTGCGCCAGCCACTGGAAGGTGCACCAGGTGCAGCCAAAACGATAGACGATGAGCTTGTCGAGACCGACCCTGGCATAGGGGCTGCCCGCCGCCTCCAGCAAGCTCGGCTCCAGCGGCCCGGCGAAGATGCCCATCTTCAGCGTCTCGCTGGCGCCGGGCGCCAGGCGCTGCGGCTGGAGGTGCATCTCCAGGGCCATGGCGCTCTCGGTCTTCGACGCGATGGCGACCTGCGGGTACACCGACTGCACCAGGGGGAAGTCGCGCATCTGGTTCGGATCGTCCGTCACCGGCTCGTACACCGCCAAGGCGAAGTAGCGGTTCGTCATGGCCAGGTACGAAAGCGAATACCCCTCCGCCTCTGAAACCTTGTTCGGCCAAAGACGGTCCGTCTTCTTGGCGCCACGCTGGAACTTCATGCGGTCCAGCAGAAACTCATCGGCATGGACACTTGTGCGGGTGGGGTCGGCAGCCGCATCCTTCAGGTAGCCGAAGCGCACGCGCCGGCGATCGCCGCCGTAGGTTCCCGTGCCTTGCGTCGGATCCGCCGGTCCATACTGGAAGAGCGCCAAGTCGAGCGGCGCGTCGGTGAGGTTCTCGAAGGTCTGCTCGAGGGTGATCTCGTAGGAACCGGGCTCGACTGTGTAACGCCGCTCCAGCCGCAGCACCTCTTGATCGTTCGAATCAACGATGAGCGCTTCGTATCGGCCCGGCTCCACCTCGCGCCAGATGTCGGTGGTGGCGGGAGCATTCGCCCGGAATCGTGAATACAGCGAGATCAGATCGGCATCGTTGATCTTGAGGTAGGTCGCCGCCATGGGCGTGAAGCCGAACTTGAGACCGCTCGACTGCAACGCCTGCTCCGCCACCAGGGCGTAGCGTTCTTTATGGCTGACCGTCTTCCAGAAGTCGCTGAGCACGACCTCGCGCAGGCCCGCCCCGTAGCGACTCACCTCGAATTCGAGCTTGTAACCGCTGCTCGGCTCCAGGCTGCCCAAGGGGGTGAACGGCGTCCCGTCATAGAGCGGCCGCACCCGGTAGGTCTCGCCGCTCGCGATCGCCGTTTCGGTCTCAGTCGCGGTGTCCGCGCCCGCCAACTCTTCCCCGGGCTCATCCGTCGAATTCAAGGGGTCGGCGGCGGACTCATCCGCCCCGATCGGCTCTACCTGCGCCGGCGGCTCCTCTTCGGCCGACTCCTCGCCGCTGCCCGCGCGACCTTGGGCAAGCTGCGTGTTCTCCGGCGTCTCCTGGCTGACCTCTTGCTCGTCCGCCGGAGTCTGCTGGCCCCGCTTGGGGTTGGTGTAGGAGCCGATGACAAAGAGCGCCGCTGCCGCCAACACGATAAGCGGCACGACGAGGCGCAGGGTCTTGTTCTTCTTCTTGACGGTCGCCATGGATCTCGTTTCACGAGTTCGGGGCCGCGGATTCACCACGCCAGCAACCGAGCCGCCCCCCACTCCAGCAACCGCGCCGGAGCCGCCCGATCCTGTCGTACGTATCACGAATGGTCAGAGCGCTGCCAGCGCTGGGGCGGCCGACTATCGGCCGGCGTACAAGCGCTCAGCCAGGTAGTCGTTGAGCGCCTCGGTCTCCTGGATCTTCTGTGCCGTCGCGTCAATGTCGTACTCGATGCGAAGAAACTCCGCCCGATCCTCGTGGAGGAGGACGTAGCTGGCGCGGGGATCTTGGTCGCGCGGTTGGCCCACCGAACCAACGTTGATGATCGCCTTCTCCGCATTGGTCAATGGGAAGCCCTTGCTCCCCATTTCGAGCGGCGTCTGGAAGGGCAACTCCTCGCGGAAAACGCCCGGCTGGTGGGTGTGGCCGACGAGACAGTACTGCTCGATCCGCTCGAAGATCTGCTGCATCTTCGAGGGACTGGAGATGACATCCTCGGGGAAGATGTATTCGTTGATCGGTCGGCGCGGTGAACCGTGCACCGCCAGGAACCGCTCGCGGTCGACCGTACGCACGCGCAGTTGGCCCAGGAACTGCCAGCGCCGGGCTCGCTCGGCCTCATCCGGCTCGGCGTCGAACTGGGCCCGGGTCCAGAATGCCGCCTGCTCCGCCATGGCGTTGAAGCTCGTGGGCTCGTAAAGGACACCGAAGTCGTGGTTTCCCATGAGCGACCACTCGCAGCGCTCGGCGACGAGGTCGACGCAGGCGAGGGGCTCTGGGCCGTAACCAATGATGTCGCCCAGGCATATGATTCGATCGACACCCCTGGCGTCCAGGTCGGCAAGGACCGTACGCAAGGCTTCCGCGTTGCCGTGGATGTCACTGATCACCGCTGTTGTCAAAATGGGACTCCGCAGCGTGGGTGGAAACCACGATGCTACCCCGACCCGACTCAATTGGCCAGCGACGCGGAGCCACGCCCGCAGCCAGAGCCGGGGCCTTCCGCTCTGCAAAGCCAGCCTCACGCTCCCCAACACAATGCAACCAGATGGTCGTCCGCCTCCCGCTCAGGCCGGGCGTCGCTCGCCCAGGAGCCCCTGGGTCTCCAGGGCCACCGCGTAGCGCGGGTTGATCCCCAGGGCCCGGTCCAGCTCCTCGGCGGCCTCGTGCTTCAAGCCAAGCAGCAGCATGCACTTGCCGCGGTGGAAGTGCAGGTCGGCATAGGACTCGTTCCGCGCTACCGCCCGGTCCAGCACCCCCAGCGCCTGCGAGGTCAACGGTTCCAGCAGGCTGGTCGAGGGATCGGCACCGGCGATACGCGGCGAACGCTGCCGATCCAGCAGCATCGCCCCCTCGGCCTGCAGCCAGAGGTCCGCCAGTTCGCGGCGATCCAGCGTGCTCGCCCGGCGCAGGGCCTTGGCGCCCAGGCTGGAGCGCCCCGCCGCCCACGCCGCCACCCCGATGACCGTCCAGCCGCTGTCGGCCAGCGTGGTCCGTGTGAGAGATCGTCCCAGCCGCACGGCGAGCAACCACTCGCCGATGCGCAGGGCCGCCCGGGCTGCGGAGAGTCGGGCCCCCGCTTCCGCCCGGCGCAGGGCCGAGCCGCAGGCCCGGCGGATGGCGGCCGAATCGCCTCGTTCGAGCAAGGTTTGCAGGCCGCGTTGCCACATGGACCCCTTGAGGGCGACATCGTCGCGAATCTCAACGGTGAGCGGCTGATCCGATGGCTCGAACTGGTCTTCCATGGGCTGGCGGGTCCCTCTGCCTGGGGTTGGCTCACGCAGCTTGCTTGCCTGTCAGTTCCGCTCGCAGCGCCTGTACATCCGGCCAATCCGGGTGGGCGTTGGCGACGCGGGTGACAACCTCGACGATGCGGCTCTTCTCCTCGGCCTCGTCGGCGACGCCGCCGGCCTGGCTGACCTGGCCCAGGAGAATCGCCAGCGGCGCCGACAAGGGCGACATCTGCAAGCCCCGGTTGATCCAGCGCCGGGCTTCCGCCAGGTCGCCGGTCGCGTACCAGAGCCGGGCCAGGCAGATCACTGCCTCAAGCTGCTCCTCGAGATCCGGCAGGGCCCGCTCCACGGCCCGGGTGAAGAGCCGGGCCCAGATGGAATCCGGCTCGCGAATGTAGGCCTCGGTGAGCGAGGGGATCATCTGCTCAGCGCCCAGGAGTTCGATGGCCAGAGCGTCGATGTTGTTCGGGTCGGGATCGTTGTGCCGTTCCGGCTCCGGAACGCCCAGGGTCTCCAGCCAACTGGCCAGCTCGCCGCCGGGCACCCCCGCTTCGCCGCGCAGCAGCAGCCGATTGGCCAACACTTTGGCCTGGGCCTCGTCTTCCTGCATGACGGCGAAGGCCAGGAGCATGCGCAGGGAAGCGGGATCTTCGAGTTGGATCAGGTTCTGGCGCAGGGCCGCCATCGCCGACTTGTCATCGCCAACGTTGTGTTCGAGCAGGGCGAGCAGTCGGCGGGCGTCGAGCGGGCAGCTTCCCCGGCGGGCCCAAGCATGCAAGTCGATGTGAGCAGCGGCCTTGTGACCGGCGTGCACCCGGCAGAGCAGCTCAAGCATGCGCAGGCTGTCCTGGTCGTGTGGCGTCGTCTCCAGCAGTTGCAGAGCGCCCACCGCGTCGCCGCTGACGAGCAGTTGCCGGGCCCGCAATTCCAGGAGCCGGGCGTGGCTGGGGAAGAACTCCGCCGCCAACTCCGCCAATCGGCGCGCATAGCCCCACCGCCGCTGCCGCAACGCCTGATCCAGGCGATACGCCAGTCGGGCGGCGTAGGGCTGCGCTTCCGCCTCGCGCTCCGCTTCGGTTCGTCGTTCCTGCTGCGGCACCCAGCGCAGGAGCATGGGCAGCGTCTTGGTGAGCACTGCTTCAATGCGTGGGTTGCGCCGGGGAGTGGTCTTTGTCGCAGCCATAGCGATTCCTGCATCTCAGGGTCGTTCCAGATCTGCATCGGTTATCGGGTAAGGCCGATTCACCCCAATCTGCCTCATCCACAGAACAACCACAAACGGTCAGGTCGCAGTCCCAGGCCCCCGGGTCGTGTTCCAATAACAGCGAAGATCCGATAGGGCGCGCCGCGGCGTCACTTCCTGACGAGCTGCGTCTGAATTGGGAACGCTCCAGCGGACCCTGTCGTGGTGGTGGTGCTGCGCCTGAAGAACCGCTCGCAGGGACGCGGCGGCTCGCCGGCCGGTTCCTCAGTACGCCCGCCGGCTCAGCCCGTCGTGGGCGTTGATGAACGAGGTGTTCAGCACCCGGTAGCCACCCGGCGTGGGGTAGTCGCCGGTGAAGTACCAGTCGCCGCGGTGCTCCGGCAGGGCCTCGTGCAACCCCTCGATCGTCTGGTAGAGAATGATCAGTTCGCCCTTCCAACGCGAGTGCTTCGGCCGCAAGAGCTCGGCGATCTTCTGCTCCAACTGCTCGTGGCTGATCGGTTCGTACAAGCGCCGCACCTGGTTCTCGTGCTGGCCGAGGGGCAAGTCTCGCTGGGCCTTGCACTTGCTGTAGACGTCCTCGATGAGCCCCCCCCCTCGCCGCGCTCGCGCAGCAGGGCCAGCGTCGCTTGGAACGCCACGAACTTCTCCAGTTGACTCATGTCGATGCCGTAGCAGTCGGGATAGCAGATCGGCGGGGCGGAACTCACCACCACGATCCGCTTGGGATTCAGCCGGGCCAGCATGGAGATGACCGAGTCACGCAAGGTCGTGCCCCGCACGATGGAATCGTCAACGACCACCAGCGAGTCGTCCGGCCCGACGATGCCGGGCGTGACGTCGTAGACGTGCGAGACCAGCGTGCCGCGGTCGGCGTCCTCGGTGATAAAGGTCCGCAGCTTCTGATCCTTGTGGGCGATCTTCTCCAGGCGCACCTTGGGCGACATCGCCGCCGCCAACTCCTCCGCGGTGATCTCGCCCTTGGCTAAACGGGGGGCGAGCGCTTCGGCCTGGCGCACGCGAGTGAGCCGGCCCACCTCCGAGATGAGTCCCAGGAACGCCGTCTCCGAGGTGTTGGGAATGAAGCTGAAGACCGTTCTCTCGACATCCCAGTGCACCGCATCCAAGGTTCGCTTCGCCAGGTTACGACCGAGGTGCTTCCGCTCCTGGTAGATGTCCGCATCGTTGCCCCGGGAGAAGTAGATCCGCTCGAAGGAACAGGCCTTCGTGGGAATCGACTCGATCTCGTGGTCCTCCACGAACGGCTCGCAGAGCACCCGGCCGTCACGCTTCACCACGATGCAATGCCCGGGGGGTAGTTCCTTCACCTCATCCGGCGTGGTCTCGAAAGCACCGACCAAAGCCGCCCGCTCCGATGCAGCCGCCAGGTAGTCCTTGTGCTGCAGGTAGTAGCAGGGCCGAATCCCCACCGGATCGCGGCAGACGAAGGAATCGCCATGGCCCAAGGCCCCGGCGATGGCGTAGCCGCCGTCCCAGCGCCGCGTCGCCTTGCGCAGCACCCGCACCAGATCGAGTTCCTGGCCGATGCGGGTGGCCAGATCCTGCCCCGTCAGTCGCTCCGCCCCATCCGGCCCGTGCAGGTGGTAGAGCCGATCGTTCTCGCGATCGAGGAAGTGGCCGATCTTCTCCATGATGGTCATGGTGTCGATGACCGCGACCGGGTGCTGACCGTATCCGATCAACTCCTCGAAGAGATCGGGGGAGTTGGTGAGGTTGAAGTTGCCCACGAGCATCAAGGTTCGGCTGGGCCAGTTGTTGTGGCGAACCTGCGGGTGACAGGTGCGGTCGTTGTTCTCGCCATCCGTGCCGTAGCGCACGTGGCCGAGATACAGCTCTGAGGTGAAATCAGCGATCGTCTCGTGCCCGGCTTCGGTCTCGGCGGCTCGCCCGTTGAAACCCTTGTGTGGCCCCACGCCGATGGCGCCGAAGACCTCCTCGATGCCGTTGCGACCCGGAGCCCGCTTCAGGTGGTAGAAGGGCTGCCCCATCTGGGCTCGCAGGCGGATGCAGCCGACTCCCGCCCCATCCTGGCCGCGATTGCGTTGCTTTTCGAGCAACAGGTACAGCCGCGCCAGTCCCCAGGTCGCCGAGCCGTAGTGCTCGCGAAAGTACTCGACGGGCTTGAGCAGCCGGACGAAGGAGATGCCGCAGTAATGGCCGATCCCGTCACTCATGCGACAAGGGTAGAGAGGTGGCGAGAGGGGAGCAACGGCAGGGGCGAAAAGGGTCGGAAAGTGGGGAAAAGCGTGACTCACGCCGGTCACTCCGTTGCTCCTGGACCGTTCCAGCATCGATCGCCCTACTGCATTGACGATCGGTGCCCGATACTGCGTGTCACCAAGGGAGACCAAACCGCGACAAGTCGCGCCGCTTCATGAGACATGCGCGCACCGACGCCATGAAACAACCCGGCCGCGCTGGACCGGGTTGCTCGTGTTCTTGATTGACGTAGCGCTCCCCTTCGGGTCGCGGCTAAGCGCGGACAGTTACACCGCGACGGCTTGGGCCCACTTCATGAGCACCTTGGCCACCTCGGGGCGAGTGAACTCGCCGGGGGGCAGGTCGCCGGCGGCGAGGATCTCGCGGACCTTGGTGCCGCTGAGGAAGACGATGTCCTTGGGGTCCCACCCGAAGCTCTTGCGGGTCACCATGCCGCCGAACTTCTTGCTCCAGCCGGAGTGCTCGAACTTGAGCGGGGTGATGCCGAGGTTCAGGAGGTCGATCTCGTCGAAGATCTCCTGGGCGTCGTAGGTGCCGTAGTAGTCGCCGACGCCGGCGTGGTCGCGGCCGACGATGAAGTGCGAGCAGCCGTAGTTCTTCCGCATGAGGGCGTGATGGATCGCTTCGCGGGGACCGGCATACCGCATGGCAGCGGGGAGCACCGAGACCATCGTCGTCTCGCTGTTGAAGTAGCCCTCGACGAGCACATCGATCGATTCCATGCGGATGTCCGCGGGGATGTCGCCGGGCTTGGTCTCGCCAACGAGCGGGTGGATCAGGAGGCCATCGCACATCTCCTGGGCGCACTTGCAGATGTACTCGTGGGCTCGGTGGATGGGATTGCGGGTCTGGAAAGCGACGACTGTCTTCCAGCCGTGCTTCTCAAAGGCGGCCCGGGTCTGGGCGGGGGTGAGGCGACGATCGAGGAAGGCCTCGGGGCCGTCGGGGTCGACGCAGAGCTCGACGCACTCGACGGAGCCGCCGATGCAGGTGTCGCCCTCTTCCAGGACCTTGGCGACGCCCGGGTGGGCCTCATCCTCGGTGCGGAAGACGCTGGGAAGTTCCAGCTTCTTGTCGTGCGGGTAGACCTCGTCGACGGTGATGACGCCCTGGAGGACGCCGTTGGGGGCGTAGAGAGCGCAGCGGTCGCCGACCTTGGGGGCGGCCGCAGCGTCGACGCTGAGGAGGATGGGGATGGCCCAGACGTTGCCGTCGGCCAGGGTCATGTTCTTGCAGACCGACTCGAAGTCAGCCTTGCCCATGAAGCCGGTCAAGGGGCTGTAGCCGCCGTTGCCGATGAGTTCGAGGTCGCAGGACTGCTTGGGGGTCAGGTCGATGCGGGGCAGGGAGGCCGCCTCGGTCTTGATCTGCTGAGCCTTGTCGCCGGTGACGAGACGTTCGGTAAGGGTTCCGCCGTGCGGCGGGATAATGCCGTGCATCGCTGTATCTCCCGATTATTCAATGGTTTAGTGTCAGCCACGCTGGGCGGACCAATGCGGCGAGTATAACGACCCGCCCGGCGCAAACAAGCTATGCCCCCATGGGCGGGCGGGGACGGAGCGGCCGGGCGGGGTTGCCGCCGTAAATCCAATCCCCATCAAGGTTTTTGAAGGCGCAGGCCCGGGCCCCCAGGATCGCCCGATCCCCGATCACGACGTTCGGGCCGACGAATGCCTCCGCCGCGATCCACACATCGTCCCCAACCCGGATGGGCGGCCGCAGGAGGGGCATGTCGGGCTTGCTGAAATCGTGCGACCCGGCGCAGAGGTGGGCCCCCTGGCTGATCGAGACCCGCTGGCCCAGGGTGATTGGCCCCAGGCAGTACAGCGTCGCCTGGTCCCCGGCGCAGCAGTTCCGACCCGCGGTCAGGTTCCAGGGGCACTCGAACCGCGTCAGCCGGCGAAAACGGCAGGTCCGATCCACCTTCGCCCCGAACAGCCGCAGCAGAAAGAGGCGGTAGCGATACCAGGTGGGGAAGGACCAGCGGTAGAGCGTGCCCTGCACGATGGCCCAGAGCAGGCGGGCGATCTTCTCGTTCCGCGAGTAGGGGCTGACATGCCGCTCCCCCGCCCGCTCGGTATCGGGCATGCTCGGAGCTTCGGCCGCCTCGGGGCGATCGTCGGTCCGGCTCGGGTTGGGGTTGGCGGTCTCGGGCATGGGCGCTGCTGGTTCGCTGGTTCTACGTCACCGATCCTGGCGGGTTCGCCAACCCCATCATCGGCGAACGACGAGCGTTGCGAAAGCGCGGGGTCCGAGAATCGTCAGTCGTCGCCACCTCAGAGGGATGGCAGGTGGCCCAGCCGAGGGTGCCGCGTCCGGGGGGGCGCTGCAGACGAGATGCTCCTTCAGCAGCCGGCGTTGTAGTTGCCGAGCAGGATGCCCAGGTCCGCCTGGTCGGTGTCGCCATCATCGTCAAGGTCGCCGGCGTCGGTCTGGTTGTAGGCGGCAAGGAGGATGCCCAGATCCGCCTGGTCGACGCAGCCGTCGCCGTTGAGGTCGCCGGGGATGGCGACGCTGGAGGCGAGGGTGAGCACCTGGTTGGGAAGGAAGGGACCGTCGAACCGCTGCGTGCGCTCTGCGAGCGAGCCGAGGCGCGGCCAAACGACGTCGATCCAGTCGATCTCCTCATCAGCGCCCAGACCGAAGCGTGCCCGCAGATCTTCCGTGGCGGTGGTGGAGGTGCCACTTTGGATGGTGCGGACCTGCGTGCCCGCAGCGGAGTGCAGGCGGACCAAAGCGCCGATGGCGTCGCCGTTGACGTTCACGCCGTCGCCGACGACCTTGACGATCGCCCAGTTGCCGGAGATGGACTCGTTCTGCAACACCGTGAGGGGGACGGTGCCGGTCCCGGGATTGATCACAAAGAAGTCGGTGCGGCCATCGGTGTCGTAGTCGATCTGCACGGAATGCTGACTGGAGGCCAGGGGCCCGTTCACGGCGGCGGAGATGTCGGTGAAGCTGGCGCCGAGGTTCTCGAAGAGCAGGCTCTCGATGGCGCCGTTGCCGGTGCTTCCCACCATGAAGTAGTCGAGGTCGCGATCGTTGTCGACATCGAAGAGGGCGTTGCCCCAGCCCCAGTCGGCGAGGATGGGGAAGATCTCGGTGAAGGTTCCAGCGTCGTTGCGGTAGTAGCGGCCCGCATCAAAGTCGGTGACCGCGAGGTCAAGGTCGGCGTCGCCGTCGATGTCCCCGATCGTGATTCCCATGGGGCCGCCGAAACGCACATCGAAACCGATGTCGGGGCCGCTGTTGACGAAGGCGCGGCCGCCGGCGCCGTCGTCGACGTTGTGCAGCACCACGCCGACCGGATTGCCGTTGGCAAGTACGAAGCAATCGTCGTAGCCGTCGCCGTCGTAGTCGAACCAGGTGTGCGAGTACACGTGGGCGGCGTTGAAGTCGGTGCCGGGGGGGCAGGCGGTCGTCGGCGTTGGAGAAGGTCCCGTCGCCGTTGTTGCGCAGGAGGAGGAAGTTCTTCAGGCTGGCCCGCGGCGAGGCAATGAACAGGTCAACGTATCCGTCCAGGTCGAAGTCGGTCCAACTCGCCGAGTGCGGGTCATAGCCGGCGATGCGGACGCCGGCGTCGACACTGACGTTGCTGAAGGTGCCATCGCCGTTGTTGCGGTAGAGCAGGCCGAAGTCGTCCGCCGAATTGAGCCGGCCGATCATGAAGATGTCGGTGTCGCCGTCGTTGTCGTAGTCGGCGGTGAGGGCGCCCCGGTGTCGCCGATTCATGCCCTCGGCGTCGTCCAGACCGCTGCCGGCGGTGACGTTGACGAAGACGCGCTTGCTGGGATCGATTGGATCGGCTTGGTTGTGGAAGAGGCGGTTGGCGACGCTGCGGCTGTCGGCGAGGACGATGTCCGGGTGGCCGTCGTTGTCGTAGTCCAGAACAGCGATGCCGCCGGTGTGAAAGCCGAGATTGATCTCCCCGGTGGCGCTGCGATCCGTGAAGGTGATGCCGTCGATGACGATGTCACCGGCATGGGCGAGAGAACTGGCGGCGAGGCCGGCGAGGAGGGTGAGTGTGAGGTGCTTGGGCATGGGAGGGCTCCCTTGTCGGTGGGGGCGCAGCGATCGCGGAACGCTGAGGCGCTGGGGTGTCTAATCTGGGTGTGGATTGTCCGCATTGTGCCGCAGGCTCAGAACCTCAAGCGCGTCGAGGCGGCACGTGGGGTTAAACGCGCTCTCACCGCCGAGTATTCCCCCGCGTCTTTTGTAGGCCCATCCCGGATGCGAGGCCGTCAGCCCACTTCGCGCGTCTGGAAGAGAAAGACCGACAGCGACAAGAGGGCCACAATGCAGCAGAGGGCGTAGAGCGACACCATGCCCATGTGCTGCGGCGGGATGGGCAGCTCCTGCGTCACCGCATCCACCAGCCAGAAACTCTGCAGGTTGGGCAGCAGCGTCCAGGCGGCGAAGGCGGCGGCGTTGTAGTCCGTCGGCTGCTCGAAGAGGCGATCACCCACCATCGGCCGACGGGCATGCTGCAAGCCCCCCCGGTTGATCACATACAGTCCGGCCGGCTTGAGCTGCTCCTCGAGTTCGGGGGGCAGGTTCTCCAGCTCGCCGGTCTCCAGGTTCATGTACCGGTTGTAGATATCGAAGGAGGCCATGGGCGCCTCGCGTCGGCGCAGCACCTCGACGTACTGACCCTCGGTGTGCCGCGGAGTGATCAAACTCAGGCCGCCGGGGTTCGGGCCGTAGTAGAGTCGCGTTCCCGCCTTGATCGACACCTCCGGGGAACAGACGAGGAAGACCGTGTCGCCGTCGTCGGAGAAGTCGCCGTCGCTGTCGTCTTCGAGCTCCACGAGGGTGATCTGGGCCAGCGTCCGGTTGTGCACGGCGTGGCGGCCCACAAAATAGTTGCCCAGCAGCCCCAAGAAAAAGACCCCCAGGCAGATCACCAGCGTCATCACCTGCCCGAAACGCGTGGAGGCGGCGATGGCGACGGCGGTGAGGACCAGGACGGCCAGCAGCATCGACAGCAAGGCATAGAGCACCGGCACGTGGATGTCCGTCCAGATCGGCTGAATAACCCAGCCTTTGCCGATGATCAGGGTCAGAGCCCAGGCCAGCAGCATGAGGGCGGCGAGCAGTAAGGCGGCGGTGGAGTTGAAGACCCAGCCGTAGAAATAGTTGCCCCAGGCCCCCACGCCGATGGAGAGGACGACGGCGGTGATGGAGAAGACCAGGACCGGCCCGTCGAGCTTGTCGCGGACCGTGGACATGACCTCGTGCCGATAGGCCAGGAGGAAGTAGAGGATCATGACCAGGCTGGCCATGCCGATCGCCCCGGTGACCCCCAGGTATTTGCCGATGACGAACAGGGGACGGCCGATCGGCTTGGAGACGATGGTCAGCACCGTCTTGTTGTCGATTTCCTTGGAGAGGACGGAGGTGGCGAGGAACGCCGCCAAGACGACGCTGCAACTGAAGATGGCCCCAATGCACATGTCCAGGAAGAGCTTGTTGTCGTCGGACATGCTGAAGGCCGCAATGGAGACCAAAAGGGCCGTGATCAAGCCCTGGCCCAGCAGCAGCACGATGTAAATCGGCTGGCGGATGGACTCCAGGAAGGTGTTGCGGACGATGGCGAGAAGCTGGGTGAACATGGGGGCTCGGTGGGTCGGCGACCGGGGGGGAGCGGGTGGGGGTTGGGGAGCTGGCGTATCTTGGCACCGATGGTACGGTCTTTCCACCACCGGCGGCGGCGCGGAGGGGGCGGCCGGCGCCTGGGGATCATTCGTTTGTAATCTCTGTGCGGTTCGCTCGAACTTTGTGGGTGGGCCCGCCGTAGAGCGGGAGCGCAGGGTGCGCCCGCGGGGCGGTTGGAGTGGGGGCGCGGCTATGAAGAGAGTCCCTCGACTGGACATGCCGAGTCGGACGGGCGAAGATTGCCCAACAGCCGTCCTTCGCCACACGCACGGATGGATCTGTCGGTGTGCCGCCACGACCTGGAGCATCACCGGACGGATCCCCTCTCACCATGGCATTGACCGGGAGCGCGGGTAGATCGCAATGAAATCCGACGAACTCACCTACTTGCGAGCGGTGCGCATCAGCATCATGGGCTTCGCCATTCAATTGGTGCTGGCTCTGGTGCTCCTGCTCTACGCTCTCTTCAGTGTGCGTGGCGATGTCGATCACGCCGCCCTCACCCTCTTCCTGCTGGCGATCGGGGGCCTGCTTCCCTGGCTTGGACTCATCATCGTCCATCACCAGCAGAAGCTCGCCACCATCGAAGCCCTTGAATCAGAGCGGTTTAGCGGCGCCGAGAGCGGTTCCGTTTTCGAGGGCGAGGAACTGCGGGTGGCCCAGCGCCGCCTCGCGGTCATGTTCAAGTTCCTCTTCCCCACCATCAGCCTGCTGCTGGCCTTCTTCCTGCTCGCCGTCGGCTTCTGGCGGTTCCAGAGCGGTCGGCTGCATCTGCCCTTCGAAATGTACCGCCCCTCGGATCACGCCGGCTGGGGCATCGCCCTGGGTGCGATTATCGGGCTGACGGGCTACATCTTCGCCAGCTTCGTCGCCGGCATGTCTAACGTGAAGGTCTGGCAGAACTTGCGCGGCGGGGCGGGCACGATCGTGGGCACGGCGCTCGCCTCCTTCGCCCTCGCGGTTGCGCTGGGTATCGAGATGCTCAGCGACGACAGCGCTGCCGCCCGGTACATGCAAGTGATCATCCCGTTCTACCTGATGATCCTTGGCGCCGAGATCATCCTCAACTTCCTGCTCAACGTGTACCGGCCCCGGGGCCGCGGCGAGATCCCGCGCCCGGCCTTCGACTCCCAGGTCCTCGCCCTCATCGCCCAGCCGCAGTCCGTCGCCAAGTCGGTGGGCTCGGCCCTGAGCTACCAGTTCGGCTTCGAGGTCGGCGAGACCTGGTTCTATCAGCTTCTCTCCCGCACGGTTACCTCGCTCATCGTGCTGGCCCTGGTCGTCGCCTGGGCGCTCTCCTGCCTCATCGTGATCGAGCCCAACGAGCGGGCCATCGTCACCCGCTTCGGCAAGATCGTGCGCCAGGAACGGGTCCTCAACTCGGGGCTGCACGTCAAGGCGCCCTGGCCCATCGAGCGGATCGAGCGTTTCGAGGCCATGCGGATCCACGAGATCCAGCTCTCCTCGCAGCCCGATCACGAGTCGGAGGCGCCGATCCTCTGGACCAACGACCACGCCCTCAACCCCAACGACTTCGTGATCGTGGCGCCCAGCAGCTTCCGCGGCTCGGCTGACGAGACGGGCGGCGCCGGCTTGAGTGACACCGGCGCTGCTGAGCCGTTCGTCCGCCGCGACATCTCGCTCATCAACGCCGAGGTGCCGCTCCAGTACCGAATCAAGGACGTGATGAAGTTCGTCAAGCTGGCGCCCCAGGATGCCCGCGACGACCTTCTCAGCTTCGTCGCCCAGCGCGAACTCATGCGGTACATGGTTCCGCTCGAGGTCGATGAGATTCTGGGCCCGGCCCGGCTGCGGATCGGCCGTGATCTCATGGGGCAGATCCAAGCCGCCTACGACCGGTTGGGTCCGGCCGGACCGGACGGCCGGCCGCTCGGGGCGGGCGTGGAGGTGGTGTTCGTGGGTCTCGCCAACGTGCATCCGCCCAAGGATGTGGCCGCCTCCTTCCAGCGTGTCGTCCAGGCTCAGCAAGAGCAGGTGACCTCGGAGGAGCAAGGCCGCAGCGATGAGATCGCCGCCCTGGCGGCGGTCGCCGGCAGCGTCGAACAGGCCCAGTTGATCGTGGCGGCCCTGGAAGACCTGCGACAACTGGAGAACGACCCGGCCGCGGACCCGGAGAACCTGCTCACCAAGGAACTGGCGATCGAGCAACTGATCCGGCAGGGCGGCGGTGAGGCGGCGACGCTGATCAACGAAGCCCAGGCGCACCGCTGGAATCACGTGATGCGCGAGTGGGCCCTGGCCCTGGAGGTGCAGGGGCGGACCACCGCCTTCCGGGCGGCCCCGAGCCTGTACATGTGGCGGGAAATCTTCCAGATCCTGGAGACCAGCCTGCTGGACACGCGGCTCTACATCAATAACACGGACGCCAATGTGAGATATCGCCTCAACCTCGAGACACAAGACGTCCTCCCCTCGATTGAAGAAACTCCGACTGGAGGCTGATGAGATGGATAAGGCCATCAGGTTCATCGTGTTCGGCATAGTGCTTCTGGTGCTGCTGCTGTTCATGACGACCTACACGGTTCGGTACGACCAATACTCCCTGGTGACGACGTTCGGCAGCGTCAGTGAGTCTTCCTACGAGCAGCGCGAAGGCCTGCACTGGAAGCTGCCCACGCCCATCCAGCAGGTGCGCCGCTTTGACAAGCGCGTGCGGGTGCTGGAGACCCGCCTGGAGGATCACCAGACGCGCGACAAGCAGCAGATCACGGTGCAGGCCTTCCTGGCCTGGCGGATCAGCGACCCGGTGCGCTACTTCCAGTCCTACTCCGGTCGCCGCGCCGATCGCCAGGCCGAGGACAACCTCTCCAGCCGCATGAAGACGGCCATGGGCACCATCAGCGAGTACGACTTCCAGCAGTTGCTGGCTCCCATGGGCAGCGAGTCGATGCTGGACGAGGTCGAGCGCAAGGTGTTGGAGCGGGTGCTCCAGTCCGAAGGCGAAGCGCAAACCATGCAGCAGCAGTACGGCATCGAAGTGCTCGCCGTGGGCATCACCCGCGTCATCCTGCCCGAAAGCACCACCATCAAGGTCTTTGAACGCATGCGGGTGACGCGCAACAACCTGGCCTCGGACGCGGCATCGAAGGGCGAGGCCGCCAAGGCGGCCATCGTGAGCAAGGCCAACGCCGACGCCGCGAAGATCCTCGCTTTCGCCGGCAAGAAGGCGGCGGAGATCCGGGCCCAGGGCGCTGAGGAAGCCGGCCAGTGGCTCGCCATGCAAGCCGAGGACGAGCAACTCGCCGTCTTCAGCCGCTCCATGGAGATGTTCGAGACGATGGTCTCCAAGCAGACCACGCTCATCTTCTCCAAGGGCGACTTCCCCTTTGACATGCTTGATCCCGGAGCGCTGGAAGAGATGAAAAACGAGCGCGGCATCCCCGTGCCCAACAACGTGCAGTTTCCCGGCGGCGGCTCCAGAGACGCTGCCACTCCCGCGGCTGAAGAGGAATCCGGATCGTGAGCGACCACATCGATCCCAATCTGAGCAACTTGCCGGAGGGCGAGGGGGCGGAGAACTCCGTGAAGGAGCCCCGCGCCACGCGCACGGCTTCCATGACGCTGCGGCAGAGCGCGGGGCGGGAGACGGTGTCGCTCGACCCGGCCCAGCAATCACTGAACCAGGCCCTCCGCCTGAGCTTCGGCCTGCTGAAGATCCTCATGGTCGTCCTGCTGGTCCTTTTCTTGACCTCGGGCTTTCGCACGATCCAGGAAGGCAACCGCGGCCTGCGCCTGCGCTTCGGCGCCATCCAGGATGAAGATGCGGTGGGCAGCGGCGCCGTCTGGACCTATCCCCAGCCCGTCGGTGAGTTGGTGGTGGTTCCCGCCAACCCGCAGGACCTGCCGATTGACGGCTTTCTTCCCGCCAAGATGCCCAACGAGTTGACCCGTCCCTGGAAGGACCTGAGGCGTGCTCCCAGCGCCGGTCTCATGCCGGGACGCGACGGCTCGCTGCTCACCTCGGACGGCAACATCGTGCACGTGGAGTGGTCGGCGCGTTATCGCATCGACGACGCCGTCAAGAAGGAAATGCACATCGCCCACGACGAGTTGGAGACGCTCGTGCGCGTGGCGGTGGAGCAGGGCATTGTTCACGCCGTCTCCCGCACCACCATCGACGATCTCGAGGAAGAGGTCTACGACGTCTTGGTGGGTTCGCGCGAGGCGATCGCCGCCATGGCCCGGCGCAAGGCGCAGCAAACGCTCACCGCCCTGGATTCGGGCATCGTGCTGGACAGCCTGGCCATGGAGGACACCAGCCCGCCCTTGCAGACGAAGGAGATCTTCGAGCGCGTGGCCACCGCCCAGAGCACCGCCCAGCAGGAGCGCGAGCAGGCCCGGCAGGAGGCGGTGGAGATCCTAAGCGCCGCCGCCGGCGAAGCGCAGGCCCGCCTGGTGAGCTTGATCGAGGCGTACGGCGAGCAGTTGGAATTGTCCAACGCCGCCGCGGCGGACCACCTGCTGGCGCGCATCGAAGGCATTCTGCAAGGGGAGGCGCTGCCGGAGGATGAGGGCATCCAGGTCGCCGGTCGGGCCGCCAGCATCATGGAAGGAGCCAAGCGGGAGCGGGTGGGCATTCGCCAGTCCGCTGAGGGCGAGTATCGCACCTTCCGTGCCATCCGCGAGCAGTTCGCCAGCGCCCCGGATGTGACGATCGCCAAGTATTGGTCGGACGCGCTGCTGCGGGTCATGAACAATCCCTATACGCAGACGATGTTGGTGCCCGCCAACGCCAACGATCTCACGATCACCATCGGCCCCGATCCGGACGTCATGAAGAGGATCATTGAGCGGCTGCTTGAGGACGACGCCGCCCGCACGCAGCGCGAGTACAACGAACGCCGCGGTATAGCCGCCGATCCCACCGCGGCCCGCCGCGATCGTGATGAATCGCGAGATCCATTGAGGTAGTTCATGCACGCGACTCGGCCGACCGCCCAACCCATCGTCGCCGCCCGCGGACTCACCAAGGTCTTCAAGGACTTCTGGATGCGCGACAAGGTGCGCGCCGTGGACGGCCTGGACCTGGAGATCTACCCGCACGAGGTGTTCGGCCTGCTCGGTCCCAACGGCTCGGGCAAGTCCACCACCATCAAGATGATCCTGGGGCTCTTCCACAAGTCCTCGGGACAACTCGCCGTCTTCGGCCGGCCGCCCGACGATGTCGCCATCAAGAAGCGGATCGGTTTCCTGCCGGAAGAGTCCTACCTCTACCCCTTCCTGAACGCCCGCGAGACGCTGGATCTCTACGCCAAGCTCTTCAACCTCGACTATCGCACCCGCCGGCGCCGCATCGATGAGCTGCTCGACATGGTGGGCCTGACCCACGCCCAGCATCGGCAGATACACGAATACTCCAAGGGCATGCAGCGCCGCATCGGCATCGCCCAGGCCCTCATCAACGACCCTGACTTCCTTATCCTCGACGAGCCGACAACCGGCCTGGACCCTCTGGGCACGCGGCAGATCAAGGATCTCATCGTGGGGCTGGGCCAGCGGGGCAAGACCGTTCTGCTCAGCTCACACTTGCTCGCCGACGTCGAGGATTGCGTCGATCGACTGGTCATTCTCTACGGCGGCAAGAAACGGGCCGAAGGCACCTGCGACGAACTGCTCGTCGCCTCCGACAAGACGACGATCGAGACGGTGCATCTGAACGAGGCCACCATCGCCCGCATCGACGCGGTGCTGAAGGAAGAAGGCCTCGCCATCGAGAAGGTGGCCCAGCCGCGGCAGCGGTTGGAACAGGTGTTCCTGCAGATCGTCGAACAAGCCCGGGCCGAACACGTCGAGACCGGCGGGTCCCGCGAGGCCGGGCCGACGGCGGCGTTCCTGCGCGGCGAGGAGGAAGGCGCGGGGCTCATCGAGCAACTGCTTTCCGAAGAAGGCCTGACGCCCATGCCGGTCGAGGGGGCAGCCCCGGCAAAAGCCGCTCCAGAGGAGCCGCAGGTCGATGTGGTGGCACAACTCCTGCAGGGCGACGAAGAACCGCCGACCCCCACCATTCACCCTGTCGAGACCGTGGAACCGACGCCCGGCCTCGAACCAGCGCCGTCTCCGGCTCCCACGACGCCGCCACCGGCCGCATCGACCGCCGCGGAGCCGGAAGTGCCCGGCGAGGTGGATCGGGGGATGATCGATTCGCTCCTGGATGAGGTTGACGACGAGGGCGAGCGGCAATGAAGCTCAAGGAGCTTGCCGGCAGACTGAATCGTGTGCAGCAGACGCCGACCTTCCGCGTCGGCTTATCGATCCTGCTGGCGATCCTGGTGATCATTCTGGACGCCTGGCGCCTCATCGACGAGCTGCGTGAATCAACCAGCCTGGTGCAGGCCTTCGACACCGTGCATCTCTGGACGTTGCGCGACTTCACGATGGCGCCGGTCGCCAGCTTCCTCTATGCCTCGCTGACAGCGCTGCTGCTGCTGCTGCTCGTGGTCTGGCTGGGGCAGGCGCTCACCTACCTGGGACTGGCCCTGGCGGCGGGTGTCGTGGCGGCGGTCTTCCTGCCTTTCGAGGCCACCGAGAACATCGGCCGTTTCATCATCGCCCTGACGATCCTGGCGATGGCCTTTGCGATCCTGAAAGCGGGGATGCGCCTGCTCCTGAGCCTGCCCTGGCAGCCGCTGGCGGTGGCCCGAAACGTGCTCGACGAAGCGGTGCGCATGAAGATCTCGGTGGTCTTCATCGTGTTGCTGATGTTGGGCATGGCGTTTCTGCCCAACCTGCTGGAAGAGGGCCAGCCGCTGCGTTATCGCCTGCAGACATTCCTGCAATGGGGCACGGGCGGGGCCTTCGTCGTGCTGGCCTTCCTGACCATCTTCCTGTCGATCTCCAGCGTCGCCTTCGAACAGCGCGATCGGCAGATCTGGCAGATGATCACCAAGCCCCTCTCGCGCTGGAGTTACCTGCTGGGCAAGTGGATCGGTGTCATGGGGCTGAACCTGGTGCTGCTCGGCGTGGTGGGGTCGGCGATCTTCATGTTCACCCAGTACCTGCGGCAGCAACCCGCCCAAGACGGCTACGACGCTTACGCCGTCCGCGAGGTCGTCCTCACCGCCCGCAAGAGCGTCGAGGCCAAGTACGACGACCCGGTCGGCGCGGATCTGATCACCATGGTGGGGAATCGGCTGGAAGAGTACAAGCTCATGGACTCGCCGCTCGTGCAGGTGGCCCCTGTGGAGAAGCTGGAGGAGCTGCTGCGCGAGTACCAGCGCCGGCGCCAGCGTGAACCCGAACAAGCCCAGCAGGTCATCCGGGAGCTCTTCCAGTACTCGCTCATCCGACGCCTGCGCGATGAGATCATCGAGTCAAGGCGAACGCGGTTTCGCACGCTGTCGCCGTCCCAGATGGGACAACTGGAGGGCCGGGAGTTCAGTTTCCCCGGACTGGAGAAGGCCGCCGAGCGCAGCAGCTCCATCATCCTGCGCTACAAGGTGAACGCGGGCAGCAACGATCCCCTGGCCCAGTTGCCGCTGACCTTCGTCTTGCCCGGCCTGCCGGAGCCGGTGGTGCAGACGATCGCCCTGAAACACCTGCAGACGATCGACGTGCCGGTGCAGGCGATCGATGCCGAGGGTGTTTTCCGCGTCACCATCATCAACGGCGACATTCGCACGGGCCAGAGCTACGAGAAGGCGCTGAACTTCCCGCCGGACGGCTTGGAAGTGATGTACTCCGTGGGCTCGTTCGAGGGCAACTACGCCCGGGCCATGCTGGTGCTTTGGATCAAGCTGGGCCTGCTGGCGGCGATGGGTATCGCGGCGGCGACGTTCCTCAGCTTCCCGGTGGCGTCGCTCTTCGCCTTTGTGGGCCTGTTCGCGGCGGAGTCGTCGAGCTTCCTCAAGGAGTCGCTGGAGTATTACACCACCGAGGGCAAGGAAGGGGCGGCGCGGCTGCTCACCATGGTCATTCGGGTGATCGGCCACGCCATCATCGCCTTGTTCAGCCCCTACACCGAGCTGCGCCCGACCGAGAAGCTGGTGGAGGGCCGCTTCGTCTCCTGGGGCCAGGTGATCCTGGGCGGGCTCAGCCTGGGGCTGGCCAGCCTGCTGATCGGGCTGCTCGGATACGCCATCTTCCGCAAGCGGGAACTGGGAACTTACAGCGGCCATTGAGCGTAGCATTCACAGGGGCCGATGAGCCTTCCGGGTGGTGCGGCTGGGAAAGGGGCGGCGAATTATGAACGGAAACCGCGCAATCAAGTCGATCTGCCTTCTCCTGGTGCTGCTCAGCCTGCTGGGCATGGGGATGCTTAATCCGCGTATCACCGCCTCGGCCGGCGAGCACCAACTCACCTTCACCACGGAAGCCTCGGAAGGTCTGCCGCCGGAGGTGGCGGTCGCCGTCGCCATGGGGGCGTTCCGCGGCATCGCCGTGGACTACCTGTGGATCCGGGCTAACCGGCTCAAGCAGGACGGCAAATACTACGAGGCGATTCAGCTCTCCGATTGGATCACCAAGCTGCAGCCACGCTTCCCCAAGGTGTGGATCTTCCACGCCTGGAACATGGCCTACAACATTTCCGTCGCCACCAACACCGACAAGGAACGCTGGCAATGGGTGGAAGCGGGCATTCGGCTGCTGCGCGAGAGCGGCATCCGCATGAACCCCAACGACATGGATCTGCACCGGGAGCTGGCCTGGATCTTCCTGCACAAAATCGGGGGCAACACCGACAACGTCAACCGCTACTACAAGCAACAGATGGCCAAGCGCTGGCACATCATCCTGGGCCAGCCGCCCGAGGGCCAGGAAGCGCGGGTGCGCTGGCTGGAGGCGATCGCCGACGCCGAGGACACGCTGCCCGAGGTGTACCTGATAGCCCCCGAGGCGGAGCGGATCTACAGCTACCTGACGGAGGACTTGCAGGTCCAGCCGGGCATGCCGCTGCTCGAACTGGTGGAGCGACTGGATTCCTCGATGTATCGCTACGCCTCCCAGACGCTCGGCCTCTTCGAGCGCATCGAGCAGGATCGCCGCCAGGCGGTCGAATTGCTCAAGCTTGATCCCGACGTCGTGGGGGAGGAGACGGTCGCCACGCTGAAAGCCATGCGTACGGACCCCGACCTGGCGGACGACTGGGAGGCACTGCTCAATCATCTGCGCAAACGGATTCTCGTGGACGAGTACAACATGGAGCCGCTGCGCATGGCCCGCTACACGCGCAAGTACGGCCCCATCGACTGGCGCAATCCCGGGGCCCACGCCCTCTACTGGGGGCAGCGCGGGGTCGAGCAGGGCCTCACCCGCGAGGCCAGCGACGACTTCGATCAGGTCAACAGTGATCGCATCGTGCTGCAATCCATCCAGGAGATGCGCCGGCACGGGGATGTCGACTACAACGTGCTCACCGGCGAGTACATCCTGCTTCCCAACCTCGAATTCCTGGCCAGCTACGAAGGCGTGCTGCTGGAACTCATGGAGCGCGACCGCACCCGCAAGAACGCCTACAACCTCTACCGGGCCGGCTACTTCAACAATCTGCGCGACGCGATTCGCTCCTACGTGGCCTTCGGCGATCGGGAAAAGGCCCAGCAGTACCTGAGCAAGCTGAACCGCGAGGCGGCGATGCATGATGACATCTACGAGCATTGGCTCTACACCGATCTCGACCGCTTCATGCGCGAAGAACTCTACGATCGCTTCACCAACATGCACGTCGCCAACGACCACGTCTACCAGTCCATGGCCGGCGCCTTCATCCAACTCGTGCGCGGCGACTTCGATCGCTACCGCCAGCAGATGGGCTACGCCAAGGGCGTCTACGACTACAACCAGCAGAAACAGAACCGCAACACCATCGAGTCCGCGGAGAATCGCATGGCCCTGCGGCCCTTCAGCGAGATCATGGAAGCGGCGTTCATGGCGGCGTTTCAGCAGATCGGGCCCTACCAGCAGGTGGTGCTCTATCGCAGCGCCCCGCCGGAGCTGCGCATCTGGGTCTACGACGACCTGCGCGAAGGCTGGATGCAGCAGGTCGGCGACGAAGAGACCTTCCTGCGAGCCTTCCCCGCCCCGGCGGGCTACGAGAACTGGCTGACCATGTCAGAAGCACAGCGGACGGTGCAAAAGGAACTCGCCGCCCAGCAGGTCATCCGCTTCCAGAGGCAGTAGGCGCCGACCTTTCCCCTCCGCTTCACTTCGGGGCTAAACATTCGCCCCGCTTTGGCCTATCCTTCGCCTATGGGAAGTCTGCGCAAGTTTCAAGAGTTGATTCGTGACCGCTATTACGCCACCGACAGCGCCCGCGGCGTGCCGGGGACATTCATGTGGCTCATCGAGGAGGTGGGTGAGCTGGCGACCTCGCTGCAGGAGAACGCCCCGGGCCAATCGCCCACCCCCGAGCAGCGGCGAAACCTCGAGGAAGAGTTCGCCGACGTGTTGGCCTGGCTGACGACGATCGCCAACATCTGCGACATCGATCTCGAGCAGGCCATCGAGAAGTACACCGACGAGAAGCGCAGCCCTGAGGGCGTCAAACATTGAGCGGGGAAGCTGCACAGCCGATCACCACAGCGCCGGCTGGCGTCGCGCGCCGCTGGCGCCTCGTCTTCCTCGCCTATGCAATGCTGCTGACGCTGGCCACGCACTGGCCGAATCTGCAAATCGACGCCCCCTTTATCGAGCGGCCGGATCTGGCCTTGCACCTGATCTGCTTCGGCCTGCTGGCGGGGTTGCTGGTGGCGGCCCGGCTCTTCGATAAGGCGCCGCTCAGTCGGGCCAATCTCGGCTGGTCGCTGCTGGTGGGGCTGGCCTGGGCGGGGCTTGATGAGCTGTCCCAGGGCCTGCCTTACATCAACCGCTATGTCGTGTGGAGTGACTTTCTGGCCAATGCCGCCGGGGTGTGCCTGGTGGTGGCGGCGTGTTTCGCCTGGCGGGCCAAAAGAGGCGCAACTCGGGGAAAGTCATCTTGAATGATGCTGGATTCACCCGTGCCTGCCGATAGGATGTGACCGGAGGTGAGTCGTGTCGTCGCGTGCCCGGAGGGGCCCGGCGGCGAAACCCCCGGAGTTGCAGGTCGGCATCTCCCGGTGCTCGCCGCGAGCCGCGAGACCGCATCGCCCGTCAGCCCCACGAGAGGACCCTTGGATGGCTGTTCAGTTGCTAGAACTCTGTGAGGACATTCTCGACAACATCGAGGACGCCGCCTCCTGCGTGCTCGAAGGTGACTTCGCTGATCCCGCTGAGACGGCCGGCGTCCTGGCAGAGCACCTGACCGAGACCCTGGCCCGGATCGCAGTGGCTCTGGATCGTCTCGGTGCGGAAGGGTTCATCGGTGGTGAGGAGTTGGTGCCAACCGCGCCCGGCTCGCTGGCGGACATGGCGGAGACCTGCCGCGCCTTGGCCAATGATCTCTTTGAGACGGAAGGTCAATTGCGCGAGTCCGAGGAGATGCTCCGCGATCGCCTCGCCGCCCTGCGACGCCTCATCGAGCAGGAGCCGAACGGCTTCCAAGTGATGGCCCGAGCCATCTCCTAGCCGGGGCTGCCCGTCCTCGGTTCGCTATGCTGCCGACGCAGTGAGCGCCTCGAGCCCCAACCAGCAGCCCGCGACCTCCTTCATCTCCGGCGCCCGCGTCGTAGCGGGATTGACGCTGGTCAGCCGAGTGCTCGGCCTGGTCCGGGACATGGTCTGCTCGCGCGTGTTCGGCGTCGGGCCCGTCTGGTCCAGCTTCGCCCTGGCCTTCCTCGTTCCCAATCTGTTCCGTCGGCTCTTCGGCGAGGGGGCGCTGTCGGCGGCGTTCCTGCCCACCTACGCGGAGCTCGTCGAAACAGATGAGAAGGCGGCCCAGCGCTTCGCCCGGCTGGTCCTGCTCGCGGCGATGACAGCCCTGACGCTCCTGGTCCTGCTCGGCGAGGTGATCCTGGCGCTCCTGCTGCTCACGCCCGTCGCCGAAACCGGGGGCCTGGCGATCCGCCTCGCCATGCTCATGCTCCCCTACATGCCGCTCATCTGCGCTGTGGCCCTCCTGGGCGGCATGCTGCAGACACACCACCGCTTCGGCCCGACCGCGGCAGCGCCGATCGTCCTGAACCTCTGCATCATCACGGCGGCCCTGCTGTTCCTGGAGAACATCTGGGCGGTGGCGCTGGCGGTGCTCGTCGCGGGGTTGCTCCAGGTTGGCTGGTCGGCCTGGGCCCTGCGCTCGATCATCGACTGGCGCGGACCCCTGGCGGGGGCGGGGCCGCATCTGAAGAAGATGCTGACCCTCGCCGGACCCATGATGCTGGGGCTGGGGGCGCTGCAAATCAGTACGTTTCTCGATGGGCTCATTGCGGGCTATCCCGTGACCTTCGGCCCAACCCTGCCCGAGTGGCTGCCGGGCTCGCTTGGCGGCGTGGCGTATCCGCTCGATGAGGCGTCCAACGCCGTCCTGTACTACGGGCAGCGGCTGTACCAGTTCCCGCTGGGCGTGTTCGGCCTGGCCATCGCCACCGCCATCTACCCGAGCCTGTCGCGCTTGGCATCGAATCGGCCGGCGTTCACCGAAACGTTGCAGCGCGGCCTGCGCTTGTCGCTCTTCATCGCCTTGCCGGCGAGCGTGGGGCTGCTCCTTGTGGCCAAACCGCTGGCGGCGACGCTCTTCCTGGGTGGGCGCTTCGATCTGGTCGGCGTCGAGCGCGTCGGGGCGGTGCTGGCGGCGTACTCCACCGCCGTCTGGGCCTACAGTTTGAATCACCTCCTCACGCGCGCCTACTACGCTCGCGGCGACAGCAAGACGCCGGTGCGCGTGTCGATCACCTTCTTGTCGCTGAATCTCGTACTGAACCTGACGTTGATCTGGTTCGTCGGCGAAGTCGGCCTGGCGATCGCGACGGCGGCGTGCGCCATCCTGCAAGCAGCGGCCCTGCTCTTCGTGCTCGATCGGCGCCTGCCGAGCGTTGATAATGAAGCAGTCTCAACGAGCCGTCCGCCAATGGCGGATAAGGGAGCGGTTGGCTCGGCGAAGCAGCCGCAGCGGCACGTCCTGGACCGCGCGACGATGCGCGGGTGTCTCTGGATCTTCGCCCTGAGCGCCGCGATGGGTCTCGCGCTCTGGTTGATCGCGCATTTGCTCGGCGACGCTGCGGACTGGTCCGCCTGGTTCCTGCGCTTGATTGTCCTGGTCGTCGCGGGCCTGGTCATCTTCGGCGCCGGGGCGCTCGTCACGCGCCGCCCGGAACTGCGCTGGCTGCTCGCCCGCGGCCGGTGACTCGCCGAAAAAGGTATCCGACACCTTTTTCTTGCCCGCCCCGAGGGGGCTGAGGGCGCCACCTCCAGTGCCGCCCGCGACGCTGAGCATGCTGCAATTGAGAACCGGCATCCCTGTTGGGACGCCGGCTCGGTGTTCACTTCGATCGTTCCTTCTTGTGCCTCTTACTCGTCGTCTTCCTCTTCGCCGGTGACTTCCCAGGTGTCGCCCTCGTTGAAGAGCATCTCCAGATCGCCCTTGCCGAAGCGTTCCACCGCGGTGTGGATCTGGCCGAAGAGCAAGTCGTGGTAGGTCGGCTGCTGCACCCGGAAGATGACGCCCATGGGCTCGGGGAAGTCGGGGTAGCGCATCTGGCTGAGCAGGAAGGCAATCTTGGGATCGGTCTCGTCGTGGAAGAGCAGGTCGTCCTCCTTGACGTCCTTGAGGCTGACGATGTCCAGGTTGGTGCCGTCGTAAGTAATGCCCTTTTCGCGCTCAGCGCCGAAGATGAGGGGCTTGCCGTGCTCGACGTGGATGGTGGTTTCCTTGGCCGTCTCCTTCTCGGTGGCGTAGAAGAAGGCCTGGTGGTTGAAGACGTTGCAGTCCTGGTAGATCTCGACGAAGGCGGTGCCGCGATGGTCCGCCGCCGCCCCCAGTACGTCGGGGAGGAGGTTCATGCCGCCGCGGTTCACATCGGTGGCCCGGGCGACGAAGGTGGCCCCGCAGCCGAGGGCGAAGCTGGTCGGGTGCAAGGGGAGATCAATCGAGCCCATGGGCGTCGACTTGGTCTTCTTGAGTTGCTCGCTGGTGGGCGAGTACTGGCCCTTGGTCAGGCCGTAGATCCGGTTGTTGAAAAGCAGCACCCGCATGTCCATGTTGCGGCGGATGGCGTGCATCATGTGGTTGCCGCCGATCGACAAGCCATCGCCATCGCCGGTGATGACCCAGACCTGCAGTTCGGGGTTGGCGCAGCGCACGCCGGTCGCAATCGCGGGGGGCGCGACCGTGGATGCTGTGCATGCCGAACGTCTCCATGTAGTACGGGAAACGGCTGGAGCAGCCGATGCCCGAAATGAAGACGTAGTTTTCCTTGGGGATGTGGCGCTGGGCGAGCACCTTGCGGGCGACGGCGAGAATGGCATAGTCGCCACAGCCCGGGCACCAGCGAACGTCCTGGTCGGTGGCGAAGTCCTTGGGCTTGTAGGTGGGAAGCGAAATGCTTGACATGGCTTGGCTCGTTGCGGTTGAGGGGTGTACTCGGGAAGCGGTGCGGCTTGGGGCGCGAACTCAGTCGGCGCTGATGATTTCCTTGACGCGGTCCACCAACTCGGTGACCAGGAAGGGCTTGCCCTTGACCTTGTTGATGCCGATGGCGTCGACGAGATACTCCGCCCGCAGCAGCATTCGCAATTGGCCGGCGTTCAGCTCCGGGATGATGACCTTCTTGAACCTCTTGAGGATGTCGCCCAGATCATTGGGCAGCGGGCAGAGATGCCGCAGGTGCACCGAGCTGACGTTGTGGCCTTCCTTGCGCAGACGGTCGGCGGCGGTGTAGATAGCGCCGAAGGTGCCGCCCCAGCCGACGAGCAGAACATCGCCCGATTCCTCGCCGTTGATTTCCAGGGGCGGGATGTCCTGGGCGGCCTTGGCGATCTTGGCGGCTCGCAGGTCGGTCATGCGCTGGTGATTCTCGTCGTCGTAGCTGACGTTGCCGCTGAGCTCGTCCTTCTCGAGACCGCCCAGGCGATGCTCCAGGTCAGGCGTGCCGGGGATGGCCCAGGGTCGCGCGAGATTCTCGTCGCGCAGGTAGGGCATGAAGCAGTCGAGCGCCCCGCCATCGGTGCTGGCGTGGTTGAAGGCGGTGGCGTGCTTGACGGGGATCGGTTCGAGCTCGTTGAGGTTGGGGATGCGCCAGGGACCGGCCCCGTTGGCGATGTAGCCGTCCGTGAGCATGATGACGGGGGTCATGTACTTGCAGGCCAGGCGGACGGCCTCGATGGCGGTGTAGAAGCAGTCGGCGGGTCCCTTGGCGGCGAGGACGATGAGGGGGGCGTCGCCGTTGCGGCCGATGACCGCCTGCCAGAGATCGCTTTGTTCGGTCTTGGTGGGCATGCCGGTCGAGGGGCCGGCCCGCTGCACGTTGATGATGACCATGGGCAGTTCGGTCATGATGGCCAGGCCGATCGCCTCGGTCTTCAGGGCCATCCCGGGGCCGGAGGTGGCGGTAACGGCAATGTCACCGGCGAAGGAGGCGCCGATGATGGAGCACATGGCGGCGATCTCGTCTTCCAACTGGGCCGTCTTCACGCCGAAGTTCTTGTACTTCGAGAGCGAGTGCAGGATGTCGGAGGCGGGCGTGATGGGGTAGCTGCCGTAGAAGAGGCTCTTGTCGGCTAACCGGGCGGCGGTAATCAGGCCGATCGCCGTGGCCTCGTTGCCGGCGACCTTGCGGTACCGGCCGGGCTTGAGCTTGGCTTTGGAGACGCGGTAACGGACGGGGAAGAGTTCCGCGGTCTCGCCGAAGTAGTAGCCTGACTTGAGGGCCTTGATGTTGAGTTCAGCGATCTCGGGCTTGCCCTTCTCCTCGCCGAAGTAGGAGTTGAGCGTGCCGATCGTCGAATCGAGGGGGCGGTCGTAGAGCCAGTAGACCAGGCCGAGCGTGAACATGTTCTTGGCTCGGTCGATGACCTTGGCGCCCATGCCGCTCTCCGCCAGCGATTCCTCGGTGAGGCGGCTGATGGGAACCCGAATGACATGGAACTGCTTGAGGCTGTCATCATCGAGGGGGTTGTCGGCGTAGCCGGCCTTCTTGAGGTTGCCGGCAGAGAAGGCGTCCTCGTTGACGATGATGGTGCCGCCGGGCTCGACGTCCTGGGCATTGGTCTTGAGCCCCGCCGGGTTCATGGCGATGAGCACCTGGACCCTGTCGCCGGGCGTGAAGATCTCGTTGGAGGAGAACTGAATCTGGAAGCCGGATACACCATATGTGGTGCCCAAGGGGGCCCGGATCTCGGCTGGGTAGTCGGGCATCGTCGCCACGTCGTTGCCGAAGATCGCGGAGGTGTTGGTGAACTCAGTGCCGGCGAATTGCATGCCGTCGCCCGAGTCGCCGCAGAAGCGGATGGCGACGGCTTCGACTTCCTGGGGCTGAGGTCGCGGGTCGGTTTGGGTGTCTGTTGCCATGTTTCGGCTGCCTTCTGACCTTCTGTCGGGGTTTGGAACCTACCTGGCCGCGCCCGAGCGCAGCGAAGCATCAACACAAACCAGTCGGTATCTAGGTTTTAGTCCACCCAAAGCCACAATTCGACGCCAGCCACTGAGGATGCCGCAAGATGCTCGCTTGCGGGTCGTTCGAGCCTTGTCCGGCCCTGCCGGCGCGCCGTCCCGCCTCCCTGCGTGTCGGGTGGAAAGCGCGACAGCATACCCAGCCAGGAGGGCTCCTTCCCCCAATTGGGGAAAGGAATCCGCGCGTTTTTTTTCCGTCCGATTACAGCAGCGCTTCCGGCTGGTCGCTTTCCCGAGGGCCCCGGGCCAGGAACCGGCGGAAAGCGGTCAGCCAAGGAGGCGATTCGGACGAAACATCCCCTGAGGCCGCGCGCGAACAGCCCACCGCCAGCCTGCGTACAGAGCGGCAGCGGCAACGGGGCAGCCGCTGCTTTGCCGTCCGGCCGATCCAGCACTAGGCTGCGTCGGCCGGCTCAAGCAGGATCCCCCCCGGGCCGGCAGCAGAGGAGCAGGACGACATGGCAGGCAGAGGTTTCAAACCCGGCCTTCGAACTCCGGAATCAGGGCGAGCCCAGGCCACTCACGTCGAGAGGCTGGAGGAGCGCCGCCTGCTCGCCACCCACGCCGTCGTCGCCGGCCAACCCGCCCACTTCGTCGATATCGACGGCGATCTGGTCACCGTCAAGCATGTGGACTCCGGCGGCACCCAGGTGTTCATCAACGATGACACCGGCGTCTGGGAAGAAGTTCGCGTTTCCGGCGGCGACGTCGATCACACCAAGCTCATTATCAAGGTCAAGCCCGCCCCCGACGGCAACGGCGACGGGCGGCTCGAAGTCGAACTGATCACGGGGGAAGAGCTCTTCTCCCTCAACGCCCCCGCTGTGGATCTCACCGGCAACGGCATCGGCTTCAACCAGATGCGCCACCTGAGCGTCGGTTCCTTGCAAGGAGAGGCGGGGCTCGTCACCACCCAGACGCACGGCCAGGCCATGACCGTGCGCATCGACACCATCAGCACGACCGGTCGCATGATCCTGATCGAGGATCTGAAGCTCCTGGAAGTCAACGAGTGGCTGGAAGGCCAGCTCGAAATCGGCGGCGGCCTGCTCAACATGGTCGTGCACCGAACCTTCGCCGGTTCACTGCAACTCGACCGCGGCAACTTCTACGTCCAGAATTTCGAGCGCCAAATCTTCCTCACCCGCTCCGTACGGCTTGAGAGCCTTGGGCAGGGCTCCATCAGTATGCCCCGCACCTTCGTCCTGCGGGCACGCTTCGAAGCCGGCACCAGCGACGACTTCTCCTACGTCACCAGCCTCCTGCGCGGGGGGTCGATCTGGGTCGATGGCACCTTGCGCGGTTCGCTCCGCATGAGCAAGTCCCTGGACAAGATCACCATCACCGGCCACGCCGACGCCGACGTCGACTTGAAGAACACCAAGAGCGTCAACATCCACGGCGACCTCTTGCGGACCTTCACCATTCGCGAGAACAACAAGACGCTGATCGGCGGTGATCTGGAGGGCACGCTCGTGGCCCTGCACAGCAAGCGAGTCGTGGTCCAGGGCGACATGACCGGCACCGCCACCTTCAACCGTAGCGGCAATGGCAACAGCATCGGCGTGCGGAAGTTTGTGGTCAACGGTCGCATGGACGGCGCTCGACTCACCTGCCGCTACAACATGGGGGATGTCACCATCAAGGGCGGCATGTTCGGCTCGCACATCGCCGCCGGCGCCCATCCCAACTTCCTGGGGGAGGAATTCCCCGCCAATCTTGACGAACTCAAGAACGGCGTCCAGTTCATCTCCGGCTACATCCGCTCCGTCAACGTAGGGTACAACAACAGCGGCGACACCTTCTTCGAACAAAGCTTCATTCTGGGCTTTCAGTTGCAGCGGGTGAGGCTCGGGTATGCCGCCCCCACGGACGACGCCAGCCCCAACTTCGGCGTGGGCGCCCTCTTCATCGACTCCATCCAATACCGCAACGCCGAGGGCACCATCAAACGCAACGACCTGAAGGCCTTCCGCATCACCGATGGCAAGTTCATGGTCGCCCGCATCCCCGGCACCTATCCACCCGGCTGGTAGCACCGGCCCGCTCCGCGCATGACGGCCCCTGCTATAGTCCGGGCCCGAGCATGACCAATCCAACTGACAAACTGGCGGTGTGGCAGCACCTGGCAAGCGAGGCCGGCTCGGAACTGCTGCGGGCCGTGCGCGGCAAGCCGCAGATCGGACCGCGCGATCTCAAGCGCTGGCGCGAGCGCTTCGGGGTCGAGGAGACGGCGGCGGCCCTGGACCTCCTTAACGCCCGCCGTAAAGCCAAACGCAAATTCCCCGACCGCCGCGATCTTCTGGCTGATCCGCAGGGCGTCGAGCAGGCGACCTCGGCCCTGGTCGCCGACCACAAGGCCAAACGCTTCGCAGCCCTTGGCCCCGCTCGAATCCACGATCTCTGCTGCGGCATCGGCGGCGACGCCATGAGCCTGGCCAAGGTGGCGCCGGTCGTCGCCGTCGATGCGAATCCCCTGCGCGCCTGGATGGCCGGCCTGAACGCCGACTGCGACTCGCGCTGCGCCGATGTGACCACCCTGGAATTGCGTGACGAGGTCTTCCACCTCGACCCGGCCCGGCGCGAGGAGTCCGCGGATCGCCGCCGACGCATGCATCGCTTTGGCGACTACCAGCCCGGCCCCGAGTTCATCGAGGACTTGCGGCGTCGCTGTCCCACGGGGGCGATCAAGCTCGGGCCCGGCGTGGATTTCGCGGAACTGCCCTCCCCGGAATCAACGGAACTCGAACTCATCAGCGAACGAGGCACGCTCGTGCAGGCGGTGCTCTGGACCGGCGACCTGGCGCAGCGGCCCGGCGAACGCACCGCCACCTGCCTGCCCGCCGACGCCAGCTTCACCGCCCATCCCCAACCGCTCAGAGAGCCGCAGGAGCCCGGACGGTATCTCTATGCCGTCGACCCCGCACTTGAGCGCGGCGGCCTGCTGGGGGCCTTCGTCGAGCACCTGAGAGCCGCACACACCTCGGTCGGCGTGGTGCATGAGAAGTTGGGTCTGCTGACCACCAACGACCGCCTCGAGCAGCCGCTCCTGACCGGTTTTGAGCTGCACCGGCAGATGCCCTATCGGCAACCGAAGGTGAAGGCGGCCCTGGCGGAACTGGGAGCGGGCGAGGTCGAGGTCAAGACGCGGGGCGGGGCGGTCAACCCCGATGAGGCGCAGCTTGCCCTGCGTGGCCGGGGGGGCGAAGCGGATGACCGTCTTCATCCTCAGGCTGGGCCAGCAGAGGCGGGCCTACCTGTGCACGCGTCTCGCCCGATAATGTCAGTGCCTGGGGCTCGAAACAAGATTCACCCATTCGCCGAAAACGACAAGACGGGACCACCTTGTGATGGTCCCGTCTTAGAGAGAGCGGCCTGCGCTGGTAAGCGCCGTTGCCGGCTCCGCGTCGTGGCCCCCCCGCATTGTTCCTATACGTTCGCGAACTCGCGATCTGGTCGGCTTTCTTCAATGTCTGCGCATCTTGCGTAGAAAAGACCACGTCGCACCCCGCAGTGAGGGGGGTTGCGGCTGCACTTCCGGTCATGCCAGAGCCGGGCGCGGCATCTCCCTGGGTGAAAACGAGAGGGCCAAGACAGACTCTGCCACCCTTGGTCCCTTGGTCCCTTCGAATCTCAGCCCCGCTCCCCTCCCCTCCGCCGCTGCACCCGCGCCAGTTCCGCCAGGCCGTCGACATGGGCCGCATCGAGATTCGCCTCCGCGCCTGCCGCCGCCGGCTTGATCGCCACGATCGAGAGCACGCAGGATTCCAGGAACTCGAGCATCGGCTCCTGGTACGCCTCTGCCGCCAGTGAATCGACGATGCGCAGTCGATCATCCTCGCGGCTATCGGTGAGCACCCAATGCAGGTTGCCGTTCTGCCGGCGGGCGATGAGCAGGAGAGCCACGTCACCGCCGTCCAAGTGGTCGCGCAGAGCCGTCGCTTCTTGTGGGGGTTCAAGCAGGGAGTAGTCGAATCCATCCTGCACCAGCACCCGCAGCAGGTCCGGGTGCAGCGTGCCCGTGGAGGTGGAGTCGAGCGGGTTGGCCGGTTTGTCCACACCGAGCCGCAGCCGCAGGTTCTCCTCGACCGGCGATAGACCATAGACGCGATAAGCAGCGGAGAGCGTGAGCAGGCCGCAGGTGTGGTTCTCGAACTGGAGGATGGGCCCCGCCGCCTCCTCCGTCCGCGCCGGCTGCTGCTCCGCGTGCGGCGCCTCCATCTTGGCGGGTACGTTGGACACGACGATCGAAGCGAGGCCGATGAGAAGCGCGATCCCGCTGAGCGCGATGAAGGCGGTGATGCAGACGACTCGGATTTGCCAGGGGGTGCGTTTCATAGAGGTCTCAGCCGCGAATCTGTTGCCACACTTGGTGGGAGTATGCCTCGATGATCGGATCGCCAGCGGCTGGCGACCCTTGTTGCCACGCTTCAAGAAGGCGCCGAGCCAACTCCTTTTGCACAGAGGGGTCAGATGAGTCGTGCACAAGGAGTTTCTCAACCTCACGCAATTGGGCGAGGCTACTGCCGAATCGGTAGTTCGGCGACACGCGCCGGCCCGGCCCAAAGACGTGCATGGTGCGCCAGTCGGCGGGGCCGAGTGGGGCGTCGATCGCTTTCGAAATCCAAGTCTCCTCCACGCGCTGGCGCACCTGCACAAACAAGATCAGGCGAGTCTCACGCAGCCGACCGGAGTTGATGTCGATGTCTCCCTGCCAGGAGTTGAGCCCGGACCAGGGAAACACATAACTCAGCACCAGGAAGAGCGAGAGGGCCGTTACCACACCAACCGCTGCAACTCCGATGTTTGGCATTGCCCTGCATCGACGGTCCATACACCAACCCTTCACGAGCCTATTCGCACCAACTCCACTTCGGTTGCCCCGCGTTCTCTCACCCCCGTATCGACAGCTTCTGAACCCGCACCGATGATTGTCGACAAGGCGGGGGATCCTACGAGACCGGCATCAGCAGTAGCAGCGCCAGCACCCCCCCGCCCCGACCACGCCGCCGTGCGCACCCAGTTGCTGCGCACGAGCAAGCGCCACACCTTCGCATCGAACCCCGCCGCCAAGCGCTGATGCGCCGGCCCTTGCACGAGCGCTGTCGACAACCAGATCACCACCAGCAAGCCAACCCCCACAAGTGCGAACGCTCGTTTCGGCGCATCATCGGCATCGATCAGGAACACCAACCACACCGCCGTCAGCGCTTCCAGCAGCATCATCGGCCCCACCACCATCGTCGTCCGCCTCTGGTGGGCCTGCTCGTACGCGCAAAACCCGCTCTCAGCGACGCGCGAGAAGAGCGGGTAATGCACGATCTGGACGAACCAGATCAAGCCGGTCATAAACAGCGTCGCGAACACATGTGCGACGCCGACGACCGACTCAAGCGCTGCCGGCGGCATCATCAATCTCCTCCGCCGCTCCGTCGGCCAGCGCTTCGCTCTCTTCGGTTGGTGAGGCGGGCTTGAGAGGAATCTGCAACTCGCTCCAGCGCTTGAAGGAACGCACATCAGGGCCGTTGTAGGCGAGCGAACGGGGCGGGCCGGCCGGCTGCCACTGCGGGTTCTCTGCCAGCCATTCGTTCAGCTTGGTCAGCGCCTGGCGGTAGTTGCTCATGTTGTAAGCGCCGCGCAAGCCCAGCGAGATCACGGTCATCGGCTCGCTGTCCACGATCTCCACCCGGCCGTCCTGCCCGGTCGGCCCCAGGTCGCTGCTGCGATAGAGAAAGGCCATGGTCCAGGAGTCGGGGTTGTTCTTGTCCTCCGACCAGCCGTGGTAGTCCATCTCCACGGGCGAGGTCATGGCGATCTTGTTGGACTTGATGTGGCGAAAGAGGACCCAGAAGCCGCCGTTCTTGCCCAGATCGACGCTCATCTCGCCCGAGACCTGGGCGCGGCGGACGACGGGGTACTCCTTGACCTCGAAGGCGCCGGGCGCGGTCGGAGCGGGATAGCCCTCGGGCAGGGCGGTAGTGATGACGCAGTCGCCGGCCCGCCAACCGAAGTTCGTCGCCTCAACCACCGGTGGCTCGGTGGCATCGACTGCATCGCCATTGGCGGTGAGTGCTACAGAACCCAGGGCTGTCAGGATTGTGGAAGTCCAGGTCATCAGGTGCGTTCTCATATCGGTGTGTCCTTCGAAGGCAGTGGCCTAGATATCGTTCAAAACGTTCAACATACAACACTGAACGACTGCCGCAAGGCCTTTGTTCCCTCGTTTTGTTCAAATTGACCGATTTGAACGAATACAGCAGCGCCCATCCCGTGCCTGCCCAAGAGCAGGTACCGAGGTGCGTGCCATTCTGGAGTGTGGGGTCGCCTGATTGGCGCTGCTATTTCCGGGTGAAGCCGATCCCGAGACCTGCCACCGCGGTCGCGGCGGAGGGGAGCCGGCCCGTGATGAAGTCCTTGAAGGATGAGGTTTCGGCGGCGAGCCAGCCGGAGAAGGAGTCGTAGTGCGAGCTCACCGCCCCCCAGTCGACTGTGACCAGCCCGGCATACTCCAGGCCGAACAGGAAGAGCAGGAACATCCCCACCGCGATGAGCGTGACCTTGATAAAGGATCGCACCGCAAAGGCGATGGCGAAGCCGGCCACAAAGCTGAAGCCGAGCCGAAAGACGGAGGTGGACCAGGGATTGACCGGCCCGGGCCCGGTCCCCTCGGCCCCCGCGGTGGTGCGTTCGCCGGTGCCCTCGCCGCCACCCGGATCGGTGGGCATCAGGCCCTGGGGGGCGAGGCCCGTGGCGCCGCCCGCGGTGTCGCCGGGATCGGTGAGCACCGCTCGGGTCTCGTCCGGGCTCATCTCTTCCTGCACAACGAAGGGCAGGGCGACCCCCGCCGCCATGCAGCCGATGGCGAGGAAGAGGACCAGCTTCTTCCACAGCGCCATGCCGCCCAACTGCCGCAGTGCCGAGGCGTCGGTGGGCTTCCGGCTGGCCTTGGCGTCGGCGCTGGTGTCGGGGGTCTTGTCGTTGGTGTCGTTCATGGCGCTGCCTCCGCCTCGTTCATCGGTTTGTTCCGCCCGGAATATTGCTCAGGATAGCGAGAGGCGCCTCCGTCACGCCTCGGCAGGCCGCATGTAGACATACTCCTCGATCTCCTCCCCGCGGGCGTTGGCGTAGCCACGTTCCTTCGCGGTGCGCTCAAAGCCGCACTTCTCCAGCACGCGAATCGACCCCGTATTGTCGGCGGCGACGCGGGCGTACATCGGACGCACCGTCACGTCTTCCAGGAAGAGCGCCAGGGCCCGCGTGGCGATGCCTTGCCCCCAGAACGATCGGCCCAGCCAGTAGCTCACCTCGGGCCTGCCATCCATCTCGTACTTGAGCACGCTGCCGGCGACGCCCACGAGATTCGAATCGTCGGCTTCCTCGACGACGATGGTGCGAATGGTGACGGTGTCGAGTTGCCGGATCCGAGCCCAGTGGGCGTCGTAGGCGGCTCGATCGCTGGGATCCTCGGCGGTGAAGGCGGCCATGTGGATCGCTTCCGCATCCTGTCCCTGGGCGAAGAGGGTCGGCAGGTCAGCATCGATGAGGGAACGGAGGTGGATGAGCATCACAACCTGGAATGCGAAACGACTTACGGGCGTCCGGCACGATCCACGATCTTATACCACGCGTCTTCGTGCACAAGAACATCATCCATCCGTACGTTGTCGACCCCGGTCGAAAAGTCGTACGGTCTCCCGTGCTTGGCTTTGTACTGCCTTCCGTAGGCGCGGTTGCGCGCCTTCTGTACCGCACAGATCTCGGCGTGGCTAAGTACAAAGAAGCGCTCGGCGAAGTTCCCCTCGCCATTGTTCTTCAGGTGGAAGAGCACCCAAAAGTCGGGCGCCTGGGGATCGTCGGCGAGACCCTTCTGGGTGATGCTCGTCACGAATCCATTCTTCTGGCTTGTCTTCACCTCGATCTTGAGCGCAAGATCACTCCGATCATTAATGACGTAGACGTCGACGGCTTTCTGATTGCCGTATGTCACCGTCGCAAAGGCGCCGCGCTTGATGATCTCGCTGCAGACACGGTATTCGCCGGCCAGACTCAGCAGATGTGTTGGAATCTTCTCCATACTCAGCCCTCCGCAAGAGCGTGAAGAGCCCGAAGCGCCGTCGACGTGGTTGGCCGGGAGCGGCACCGTGTGTGCCTAACTCTCTCCTTGTCGACAACAAGAAGCCAATCGGGGTGACTGGCGCTCGTTTGAACCGTTCGTTGAGTTCGTCCAGCCTTTCGCTACGAGGGTGCTCTCTCTCCGGGGCGATCTTCACGGTGCCGGTTGTCCAGACCTCTGGCAAGGGGGTCGGCACCGGCTCTCTCCTGGCCGGCAGAACCGCAGCAACAGACTGCTGGAGATCAGGACAATCCCGAAAGCAACGAGGCCGGCCCCGGCATCGACCCCCCATGGCAGTCCCTTTGATCTGCCCAGCAGGATCCAGACCACACCGACGACCAGCCAGATGGTTCGCGGCACGACCGGCCGGGATCGGCGCCTGCGCATCTTGAACGCCCAGATGCCGCCCACCAGTGCGAGTAGGCAGACGACGATGACCCTTCTGTACAGATATCGCGAGCCCTCTGGAACGAATCTCTGTTGCAGCCACTCCTCCGGCAAGGGACGAGCCGTGGCAATGGTCCCGTTGCGCACCGCCGCCACGGCGAAATCGAGTGCCTCCGCCGCGGGAACCCAGTAGTCGGGAGCCAGCCCCTTTTCCTCCCGAAAGACCAGGTCAGGGAACAGGCCGAAGTTGATCGGCATCCAGACTTCCAGCCCGGAGTTGGGGAGTTGATGGAGGCTGATGTTGCCGAAGGTCAGCGCCCCCATGGTGTTCTCCCCCACGACGACGACGTTCTCCGCCTGGGAGACCCGCATCACGAATCCCTCCCCGGCGGAGGCAACCAGCCCGTTGGTGATCACGATGATCGTGGTCTGGTTCGGAATCGTCGGGTTGTCAGGGAAGCGGGGTCCGGACCAGAACGGTTGATCGCCGCCGGGTTCGAAGCGCTTTAGCAGATCGGAGTGCTCCTCAGCCTTCTGACGCAGGTAGTCGTTTCCGGGAGACTGCTGCCGCCAACGAGCAAAAGCGTTGGCGCGACCGGCGATCGTCGTTCTGCTGTAGAGCTCGCTGAAGATGAAGACCGACTCCGCGCGTTCGCCGGTGAGGCGGCGGATCCACTCGATCGGCCAGCGCTCGTTGCCGCCCCCGTTGCCGCGGACGTCGACGATCACGCAAGGTTCACCCTTGAGATCATCCGCCGTCTCCAGCCATCGTTCCAGGCTCTTGGCGTAGCCGTCCCCGAATGACCGAACGCGAAGGACCGGTATCCCGCCGATTCTGTCCTGCTCGAAGATCTTCCAAGAGTAGTGATCGAAATCGGAGCGGCGCAGCGGAAGATCGATACTGAGCGAGCCGGATTCGCCGATCGCTTCCACGACGACCGCCCCCGGTGATGACTTCGCCAGCATGCCGATCCGGTGGATTGGCTCGCCGTGGCGGTTGAGGGAAGGAACGAGGAAGTCAGATGGATCCTGGCCGTTGATGCTGACCAGCGAATAGACCTCGCCTTTCACCTCGCATTCATACTTACCGTTGCTCTGGCGTAGCTCCAGCGAGTTGTCGTACCAGAAGTCCTGGTGCTCGGCGAAGCGCTGGTTGTCGATCCTGATGTGGCAATCACAGATGAACCCCAGATGCGATCGCAACAACGCTGGTAGTCTTGCGACCGACCATGTCGATCGGGTCCTGAGTTCGGAGAGGATCTGCTCCCTGGCTTCCTGCCAGCGTTGGCCGTCTGCGAAGAATCCATAACCCGAGTACCCGTGTGAGAACAGATAGAAGAGGCGCTCCGCGTCCTCCACGGCCTGCTCGGAGGTGATCTGGCTCGGCCGAGCTCTCGTCGGATCGAGGGTCAACTGCTCCGCCGGCAGTTCGTTATCCTGCCACTCGTAACGGAGCTTGGACAGAGTCTGGTCAAGTTCGTCCGCCGCGGCGGAGTGCAGAGGCGGGCTCATCCCACAACAGAGTGCGAGCACGGTGCCGCCGACGAGCACCCGCCGGGTTCGCATGATCCAATCCATCTTACGCCTTCCTGCGCGGATCCCTCGCTCAATGGTCTGCCGTGGGCGGGGGCGAGCCGCAGGGCAAGAGGAGCCGAACCAGACTCCGCGTCGTGGGTGAGCCGTTTACGAGCGGTGGCGACAGGGGCGATGAGGTTCTGCAGCCCACTAGATGAGCCCTCGGTTCAAACACAGGAAGCGACTTACCGTGGTTCGAACGGATCGTAAACGCAGGGTTCCCGGTCTTTTCTTGTCTTTCCGAATCGGGGCGACTGGATTCGAACCAGCGACCTTCTGCTCCCAAAGCAGACGCGCTACCAAGCTGCGCTACGCCCCGCAGTGATCACAGTGTAGGGGAGATCGGCTGCGGAGTCTGAACGACGAGTGAAGGATCCAGGGGACCGACGTTCGGCCCCGAAGCGACGCGGCGAGAGCGGAGGCAGGCGGACCCGGGCGGAGCCCTGCGGACGGTCGAGGTGTGGAAGGGGAATACCCGAGGCGGCGCTTCGCTTTGCCCTGGCATGGTGGGGGGTGGGAAAAGGCCGGGGACTGAAGCACCCGCGCCCCAGCCCGGGCCCCGATCGTGTTCACAGCGAACAAACTGGGTTTTGTTTGCCAAAAATCTACCAAATATCCTTGACGGACTCAATTGCCTGGGCGATCCTATCTTCTACCGAACATTGACGCCGAGAGGAGCCCTGGATATGGTCGCCACCACGACGAAAAAGTCCCGTAACAAGGCCGATTCGAAACCTCAGACAGGAACCCAGGCCATGCCCACCGTGGAAGACAAGGGTCGCAGCCAAGCCCTCGACCGGGCTGTCAGCCAGATCGAGAAGACGTTCGGCAAGGGGGCCATCATGCGCCTCAACGAGGACGCCGTCCTGGCCATTCCCGGCATCTCGACCGGGGCCATCAGCCTGGATATCGCCCTGGGCGGGCGGGGCGTGCCCCGGGGCCGAATCGTGGAGATCTTCGGCCCGGAATCATCGGGCAAGACGACGCTGGCCCTGACCATCGCGGCCCACGCCCAGAAGGACGGCGGCGTGGCGGCGTTCGTGGACGCGGAGCACGCCCTGGACCCCTCCTGGGCCCGCAAGCTCGGGGTCAACATCGATGACATGCTGGTCAGCCAGCCCGACACCGGCGAGCAGGCCCTGGAGATCTGTGAGCTCCTCGTCCGCTCGAATGCGGTGGATGTGGTCGTGGTCGACTCGGTGGCGGCCCTGATCCCCCGCGCGGAAATCGAGGGCGAGATGGGGGATACGCACGTCGGCCTGCAGGCTCGCCTCATGTCCCAGGCCATGCGCAAGCTCACCGGGGCCATCGCCAAGAGCAAGTGCCTGGTCATCTTCATCAACCAGATCCGCGAGAAGATCGGGGTGATGTTCGGCTCACCGGAGACGACCCCGGGCGGCCGGGCCCTGAAGTTCTATTCCTCGGTGCGCCTCGACATTCGCCGCATCAGTTCCATCAAGGACGGCGACCAGAACGTGGGCAACCGGGTGCGGACCAAGGTGGTGAAGAACAAGATCGCCCCGCCGTTCCGCATGGCCGAGTTCGACATCATGTTCGACGAGGGCATTTCCGCCTCGGGCGACCTTCTGGACCTTGCGGTCGAAGACGAGATCGTCAAGAAGTCCGGGGCCTGGTTCAGCTACGGCGATCTCAAGCTCGGCCAAGGCCGCGAGGTGGCGAAGCGCTTTCTGCGTGAGAACGAGGATCTCTTTGAGGAGATCCGCAAGGCGGTCCTGGTCAAGCACGGCATCGGCGTCAAGCCGGTGGAAGCGGAAGAGGTAGCCGAGGAAGCGAAGGAGTAGCGGCATTCCACGGGCGCTCGTGCCCAGGGGGGGCGAAGTTCGATGGATGTTCAGCCGCGAGGCGCAGCCGAGCGCGAGGGCTTGGCGGGGCGGCTGCGCACCGGTCGGCGCCGTGTGTTGACCGTGTTGAGGGGACATGCCTGACCGGTCACGGCCTGTGCGACGGATCGCCATCGTCGCGCTCGCAAAGGAAGTAGTCAGGCGCCACGCCCAGTGCGTCGGCGTGTTCGCTTGGGTTTCCAGCCGCGTGCGAATGACGAATCGGTGTCATCTTCAGGTAAATCGGACACACGACGCGAGAGTAAGCGGCTCCCGCCCGGCCGAGCCCATCTGGCCGGCTGGTGCTCAAAAAAAGGGACCGCTCCGGTTGGCACCGCCTCGGGTATCAGCATACAACCTGCTAGAGCGTTTTGTGTTCATTCGCAGCGGCGTGCCTGGATTCGAGGCGGTGGGGCGGGCGTCTCGCCCGCCGGAAACACCGTTTCGACACCGACGTCGGCGGGCGGGACGCCCGCCCCACCCCACGGCAGTGGATCACGGACGCTACAAGCGAGTGCAAAACGCTCTAGGACGAACCCAGGAACTGGTACAAGGACGTGGGGAAGATCGACCACCAGGAGCACCCGATGGCCGAGCAGAAACCGCAGGAAGCCGCTGACACCAACAGCGACATCGCCACGCCGAATCCCAACGACATCATTCCCCCCCGTGGATCTCGTCTCCTCGCAGTTGACGGTGCGGGCCCTGCTCACGGGGATGCTGCTGGGTGGAACGCTCTCGGTGTGCAACGTTTACCTCGGCCTCAAGATCGGCTGGGGGACGAACATGTCGGTCACGGGCATTCTCCTCGGCTATGCCTTCTGGAAGGCGCTCGAGGGGATCTCACGGGGCAAGGTCCGCGAGTTCGGGGTGCTCGAGAACAACATCAACCAGTCGGCCTGCTCCTCGGCGGCGGCGGTCTCCTCGGCTGGACTCGTCGCGCCGATCCCGGCCCTGGCGATGCTGACGGGCGAGACGCTGACCTGGCCGTGGCTCGCCCTTTGGGTCTTCTCGGTCTGCCTGGTGGGCATCACCGTGGCGACCGGGCTGCGGCATCAAATGATCATGGTCGATCGTTTGCCGTTCCCGGGCGGGCTCGCCTGCGGCGAGACCCTGCGCGAGATCTACGGGCACGGGGCCGAGGCGATCAAGCGCGTTCGACTGATGGGGCTCGGGGCGCTGGCCGGCGCGGTCGTGAAGCTGGTCTCGGTCTTCGGCCTCAAGTCGTGGGCGCTGCCGTTTTCGCTCAAGGGGTATCCCGCCAGCTCCCTGGGCTTCAAGCTCGATCCGAGCCTGCTCATGATCGCGGTGGGCGGGCTGGTGGGCATGCGGGTCGCGGCCTCGATGCTGGTCGGGGCGGTCCTCGCCTGGGGTGTCATCGGCCCCCTGGTCGTCGCCGACGGCAGGGCCGTGGTCACGATCAGGCAGGAAGTCCTTCTTCCCGAGGGTGTCGAGCTTCCCGACGAGGATCAGATTTCCTACGTTGAGCCGCGCGGGCAACTCGAACTCGTGGGTGTGATGGACGCCGCGCTCCGTGACGATCTTGTCGGTCTCTCCGACGATTCCCAGTGGCGGAAGGCGATCGACCGGCTGCACGTCGCCTCGCAGTCCGAGGCCGACGAAGGCGAACCGATCACGACGACACGGGCCGTCGTTCTTCCCGAGGGTGTGGTGCTTCCCGAGGAGGGGCCGATCTCCTACGTCCGGCAGCCCGGACGGCTCGATCACAAGGGCCCCATGGATCCGGCATTCCATGGCCAGCTTCACAGTCTCTCCGACGATCCCCAGTGGCGGCTCGCGATCGACCGGCTGTACGTGGCCTCGCAGTTCGATCCCGAAGAGCGGGCGGCGGCCCTGGCAGCCGTGCCCGAATTCGAGGAGGCGGTGCCCGCGTTTGCGCCACGCGAACGCGACGTACTCAACTGGGTCCTTTGGCCCGGCGTGACGCTCATGGTCGTTTCCTCCCTCGTCACCTTCATGTTCTCGTTCCCCAGCATGATCAGGGCGTTTCGGGGCACGGGGGGCGGTGGTGAGCCGGCCCTGGGGCAACAGGCGGGATCGCTGCCGCGGTCTTTCTTCTACACCGGCGCCATCCTGGCGCTCGTGCTCTCCGTCGGGCTCCAGATTGCATTCTTCAAGATCATCTGGTGGGCTGCGATCGTCGGCGTGCTCATGTCGTTCGGGCTGGCCATCGTCGGCTCGCGCGTCTCCGGCGAGACGAACATCACGCCGGTGGGGGCCATGGGCAAGGTGACCCAGCTTGTCTTCGGCGTGCTTGTTCCCAATAGCGCCGCGTCGAACCTCATGGCGGCGAACGTGACCGGTGGCGCCGCCAGCCAATGCGCCGACCTGATGCACGACTTCAAATGCGGCTCAATGCTCGGCGCTTCACCGAGCAAGCAGTTCTTCGCCCAGATCGGCGGCGCCCTGGCGGGCGCCATCGTGGGCAGCGGCTTCTACCTCGTGCTGATCCGAGACCCCGTCGAGATGCTGTTGACACCGGAGTGGCCCGCGCCGGCCGTCGCGGCCTGGAAGGCTGTCGCCGAGATCTTCCAGATTGGCCCGGACGCCCTACCTGAGGGCACGCCCAGGGCAATGCTGATTGCGGCGATCATCGGCGTGGTGTTCCCCATCCTCGAGAAGCTCTCGCCCAAGCAAGTGCGGACGTGGATTCCCAGCGTCTCCAGCGTCGGCCTCGCCTTCGTGGTGTACCCCAACTACGCCATGGCGATGTTCTTCGGCGCCCTGATCGCCCTGATCCTCGGCAGATTCTACAAGCAGTGGACGGCGCGATTCCTGATCACGATCTGCGCCGGGATCATCGTCGGCGAGAGTTTGGTCGGCGCCGGTGACGCGCTCTGGACCGCGTTTTGGAACATGTTTATGGGGTGAGCGTCACGGCTTGCCGGCGGCAGAGGCTATGGCCCCGGCGGCTGAACCGGAGATCTGGGTGATGTTCGTCTCCAGCGGCGTCAGCGGTCGAACCGGCGGGATCTTCTGGATGGCGGCCCAGATGGAGAAACCGAGGACGGAGGCGCTTGGCCCTGCCCGGACTTGAGGGGACCGGGGCGCGGCTCTCTGCTATGCTCTTCCCTGGTCCCGGGTGGGGGCGGAGAGTGTGCAGGAGCCCGTCCGTGCAGATGCTGGCCTTTGACTTGTCGAGCTACGTGCCCATCGCCTTCCTGATCGCGATCGTCCTGTTCACTGCGGTCGCGATTCTGCTGCTGACGTACCTCTTGGGCCCGCGGGGTGACAACGAGGCCAAGCGGATCCCCTACGAATCGGGCATGACGCCGGTCGGCACGCCCCGCAAGCGCTTCAACGTGCGGTTCTACGTGCTGGCGATGACGTTTCTGCTCTTCGATGTGGAGATCATCTTCCTCTACCCCTGGGCGACGACCTACACCCAGATCGACGCCACCAGCGAGCTGGGGACGCTCTTCCTGGGCCGTATTCTCTTCTTCCTGGCAGCGACGATCGTGGCCTACGCCTATGCCTGGCGCAAGGGCGTGTTCCGGTTCGACTAGGGCCGCGAATGGCATTCGCGGGGCCCTGCCGACGCCACTGGCGGCTCGTGCCCGCCTCCCATGCATTCGTCTCGATGTGCGGGTTCGGGGCCGATTCCGCCGGGCGCTTGAACCGTTGGCCGCGTCATCCGTAAGGTACCGCTGTGACAGACGCTTCCTCCCGCGACACTTTGGCTGCTCTCGCCCCGCTGCCTCGCCTGCGCGTCGGTCGACAGACTCGGGTCCTGGCGGCGGTGATCAGTCTGGGCTGCCTGACGGTCCTGCTGGTCGCGGCGAGCCTGCGGGCCGACGCCTCGGGGGCAGGCACGCACGAGCAGATCGGCCTGCCACCCTGCGGCTTCCTGACCATCACGGGCAAGCCCTGCGCTACCTGCGGCATGACGACGGCCTTCGCCCACGCGGCGGAGGGCCGGTTCCTCACCGCCTTCCTCACCCAGCCCATGGGCTTGCTGCTGGCGCTGCTGGCGGCGTCCCTCGTCTGGGCCGGCGGGTACCTGGCTCTCACGGGGGCCCCGGTGCATCGCCTCTACGCGCCGCTGCTGAAACCACGGGTCGTCTGGGGGTTCGCCTTGCTGTTCCTCGCCGCCTGGGGGTACAAGGTGTTGACCTACTAACCTCCCAAGGAGGATTCGCCCATGAGATCTCGGCCTGCCCACCCTCGGGCCATCCCCATCGCCGCCTGCTTGCTCCTGGGCGCGCTGCCGCTCGCCGGCTGCCAGGTCGGCCAGCTCATCGGCGGCATGGCGGCGAGCTACGAACGGACCGGCACCCACGAGGTCGCCTACGAGTACGGCGGCTTGCAGGACAAGAGCTTTGCCGTCTTTGTCGGTGCCGGCAAGGAGATCCAGTACGAGTTCCCCGAGCTGGTCGACGGGTTCGCCGGCGGCATCGCCGAGAAGCTCGCGGAAGAGGCGGGGGCCTCCGGCTGGGTGCCCTACACCGCCGTCGGCTGGTACCAGTCGCGCAACCCGCACTGGGAGGCGCTGAGCTACAGCGAGATCACCCAGGACCTCGGCGTCGATCGCCTGATCTTCGTCGATCTCTACGAGTATCGCCTGCACCGACCCGGCAACCCCTACCTCTGGGAGGGGGTGGTGGCGGCGAAGGTAGGCGTCGTCGAAGCGGACAGCAGCATTCCCAACGAGTTCATCTTTGAGCGTGATGTGCAGGTGTCCTTCCCCGACAAGACGGGCATGAGCCCCGCTGACATGACGCGCGATCAGGTCGTGACCGGTCTGAACTCGAAGTTTCGCCGCGATGTCTGCTGGCTGTTCTACACGCACGAGGAGCCCAACGATGGAGGCTAAACGAGCCCCGACAGTCTCCGCACGTCGCACCGCCTTGTGGGCGCGCATCGCCCTGGCTCTCGCGGCGGGGGCGCTGCTGACGAGCTGCAACATCGTGGCGCCGATTGTCGGCGTGAGCGCCGGGCGGGGCAAGCAGGAAGCGCTCTACACGCTCAAGCCCAAGCTGCCCACGATCGTCTTCGTCGACGACCGCGCCAGCAAGTTGGGGCGGGCCAGCCTGCGGGTGGCGATCGGCGAGATTGCCGGTCGGGAGCTCTTGCGCAACGAGCTCGTCGTCGATGTGATCAACAGCCAGGGCGCCATCGCCTTCGCCCGCACCGAACCCGCCGACAAGCCCTTCACCATCGAGGAAATCGGTGAGTCGGTCGGCGCCCAACAGATCGTCTACGTGGAGATCAACGGCTTCGGCTTGTCGGTGGACGGGGTCACCCTGCGGCCCACCGCCAGCGCCTGGGTTCGCGTGGTCGAGGTTGGAGTAACGCCGGCCCGCGTCTGGCCCCTCGACGCCGACGCCTACCAGGTCACCGCCGAGCTCCGGGAGCGTGGCGAGTCGGGGATCAGCGACGCCTCCCGGCGCGAGTTGCAAGACAAGCTGGCGGCGGAGCTGGGCGACGCCATCGCCAAGGTGTTCTACGAGCACGCCAATCCGTACCTCTTGGAGCGCGAAGGTCGGTGAACCTGCGCATTCTCCATCTCCTCGACGCTGGCGCGGTAAGCGGCGGACCGTGCGCCATGCGCCTGCTCGTCGAGCTGCGCGGTCGCCTGGCAGGGGTCGAAGAGGATGTATTGCTCCTGGGTGGATTGGAGGACGGGTTCCTAGCGAAGCGAATCGGCCTGCGCGGCTACGACCGCCTGGCCCCACCCCTGCGGCAGGGAGCTCTCGCCTTCCCCAAGCTGCGCCGCTATCTACGGCAGCACGGCCCCTACAGCCTGATCCATTGCTGGTCGCCGGCCACCTTCAGCCTGGCGGCGCTCCTGGCCGCCTCGACGCCGCGACTGTTGATGCAGACCGAAGCGACCGCCTCCCCGGCGACGGTGCATTGGCTACGCATGCTGCTCAAAGAACGGCCCGGCGAGATCCTGGCGGCGGGAAACACGGTGGCCCGGCGACTGAAGACGCATGGCGTGCCCGAGAAGCGCCTGCATGTGCTTCGGCCGGGCTTGCACTTCGGGCTTCTCGACTTCGACGCCCGGGCCAAGATCCGCGAAGGCTGGGGGGTCCGCGACCAGACGAAGGTCATCGCCCTTGTCGGCGAGCCGGCCCGCCATTGCGACGTCTGGCAGGCCAGTTGGGTATTGACGATCCTCCGAACCAGCGGTGTCGATGCGGCCCTCCTCGCCTCCCCCCCGGGCCCGGCGCGCCTCGGCGGCCCGGGAGCGGGTGTCGCGACTGGGCTGGCAGGAACGCCTGCTCCTGGATGAGGCGGTCGAGGAGCCCTGGCGCGTCCTGCCCGGCTGCGATGCGGTGCTCTTCCTGGGTGACGATCGGCGCGAGGAGGTCGCTAGGGAGCTACCGATCTGGCGGCAACCGCGGACTCGGGCAACCATGCCCGGCATGCTGCCGCTCCTCTGGGCGATGGCGGCGGGGGTGCCGGTGGTGGCCGAGGCGAGCTACGCCGTCAGCGAGATCCTCGAACACCAGCACTCCGCCTTGCTCGTCAAACCGGGCCACACCTGGGACGCCGCTCGAGCCTTGCGGCAGATCTTCACCGATCCGAAGCAGGCCTGGCGCCTGAGCGATGCGGCCCGCAGCGAGTCCTTCAGCTTCTTCAGTCGCCTGCGCTTCTGCGACCAGGTGAAGAAGGTCTACGAGCAGATCGCGGACGGCTACCCCGTCATCGTCGACGACCTGCCCGTCACCGGCGGCATACGTTTCGGCGGCCGGGGCTGAGGCGGCGTCGGGATCAGCCGGTATCCGCGCTCCCTATAATGCCGCCGACCCGAGCGTTCCTGCGAGCGAATCCCCATGCACATCATCCTCATCGGACTTCGAGGCAGCGGCAAGAGCACGATCGGCAGGAAGCTCGCCGACGAGCTCTGGCGTGACTTCGTGGATCTGGATCTGCTGGTGCTGGAGAAGTTCGCCGAGCCGACCATCACGGAGATCTTCGAGAAGCATGGCGAGGCGGCCTGGCGCGAAGCGGAAGTTGAAGCGCTGGCAGAAGTGCTGCAGCGCGAGGAGTTGGTGCTGTCGCTCGGGGGTGGGGCCGCCATGATTCCCGCCGCCCGCGAGCTTCTGCGGGCCCGGCAAAATCAGGGCGACCGCATCGTCTATCTGCGGGCGACGGCGGAGACACTGCAGGCTCGGCTGGAGCGCGACCCGGGCGATCGGCCCTCGCTGACCGGCCTGGGGACCGTCGCGGAAGTCGCAGCCATCCTCGCCGAGCGCGACCCGGTCTATCGGGAGCTTGCCGACCAGACGATCGAAGTAGATGCCATCGACGTGGCGGCGATCCTGAGCTACATCTTCCGCCTGGTGGGGTGAGGTGAGGACCTCCCAGAGGAGGCGGGGGGGCGTTACCGCCGGTCACCGGCCGTCTTCCTGGTGATTCGGCGCCCGCACGCGGGACAGCACCCTGGGTTCGCGCTGCCACGGAGGTCGTGGCCGCAGTGCGCGCAACAACCAGCCGGCACCGCCAGCCGTCGCAGCCAGATGACGTAGGCGCAGACGAGAGCGGTGAAGACAAGACCAACGATCGCGCATTGAAGCCCGCCACGGATGCACTCGGAACGGCTCACGTCCGCGCCCCCGGAGAGCAAGATGGCTGCAATGAGGAAGCAGTAGAGCGCCGCGCCTGAAGCTGCCAGCGCCACCAGAGACCCCGCAACGACCTTGAACCGCCGCCAGTTCATTCGCTAGACCCGTCCGCAGGCGGCGCGGTGGCCGCGTTGCCTGGGCACGATGCCCATCGCCGCCACACCCAAGTCAAAGTACGACTCCAGCGCCGGCTCCCAGTCCCGCAGGAGATAGTCGCCTGTCGGTTCGTCGACGAGGTAGCGCTCCTTGGCGTAGTCGCCCTGCTGCACCCGTGTCAGCGCCTCGACGAGGAGATCCACATCCTCACGGGTGCTGTACACGCCGAGGCTGGCGCGAACCAGGCCGGGAATGGTGGAGCGGTTGCCGGCCATGATGTCGGTTCGCACCTGGGCGGCCTGGGCTTTGTTGACGCCGAGCAGATGCAGGATCAGCGGGTGGGCGCAGAAGCAGCCATTGCGCACGCCGATGCCATGCTCCGCCGCCAGGATCGCCGCCACCAGGGCGTGCGGGGTGTCGCCGAGGTTGAAGGGAATGACGCCGACTTTCTTGCTGGCGTCGGCGGGATCCGTATCGCCGTAGAAGCGCACCGAGCCGATCTCCTGCATCCGCCGCATGGCGTACTCGGTGAGTTCGCGTTCGTGCTCGGCGATGGCCTCCAGGCCGACCTGGTGCAGCGCTCGCACGGCGGCGGCGAAGGCGATGGCGCCGATGACGTTGGGGCTGCCGGCTTCATCGCGTTCGGGGGCATGGGACAGGGCCACCTCGTCAAGCGTCACGAATTCGACCACGCCGCCGCCCACCTGCTCCGGCTCGCCCTGCTCAAAGGTGTCGCGCCGACCGATCAGCGCTCCCACACCAAAGGGGGCGTACATCTTGTGGGCGGACAGGGTGAGGTAGTCCAGGTGCTCGGGGTCGTCGAGAGCGCCCATGCGAATCGTCCGGTGCGCCCCAAGCTGGGCCCCATCAACGAGAATCTGGGCCCCTGCCTCGTGGGCCTTGCGGGCGAACCAGTGAATGTCGGGGAGATGCCCGGTCACGTTGGAAGCGCCGGTGATGGCGACCAGCCGCACCTTGCCGGCGTGCTGGCGCAGCTTGGCCTCGAAGTCGTCCCGGTCCAGGTGACCGTTTCGCTTACTTTGGAAGTGCACGGCGCTGGCCCGGCTGCGCCAGGGCAGGTCGTTGCTGTGGTGCTCACTGAGCGAGCAGAGCACCACCTCTCCCGGCTGGAATCCCAGGCGGTAGGAGAGCTTGTTGGTGGCGTCGGTGGTGTTGCGGCCGAAGATGACGACGTGCTGCTCCGGGTCGGCCCCGACGAAGGCCCCGACGATGTCGCGGGCGTCGTCGTAGGCCTTGGTGGCCAGGCGGCTCTTGAAGCCCGAGCCCCGGTGTACCGAGGCGTACCAGCCGGTAAAGGCGTCGACGGTGTCCTTGACGATCTGCAGCGTCGGGGTGCTGGCAGCGTTGTCCAGGAAGATGTAGCGCCGCTCTTGGCCGCCCAGCACCGGCACGCACAGATCCCGCCCCACCACGCCCAGGTCGTCGATCGTCAGGTTCGAGTGGTTCAGCTCCGTCATGGCAGCACCTCTCCTTGGGGGCGGGCGGTCCGGGCCCGGTTCATCGGGTGGGGCCGGGGGAACGACGCAGCACAACGCCGAGCCGCCGAAATGTCAACCGGCAGAGAATCCGGGGGGGAGGGAAGGTGGGGGCCGCGCCGGCGCATCGAAAACCCCACATTGCTGTGGGGCGATGTTGGTTGTGGATAACGTGAGGACTTACTCGGCGGGCTGCGCCTCCACGCGCTCGGCCGGCCGCAGTGGCCGGGTGACAATCTCCACCCCTTGCTCGTCCAGCCCTTCTTGCGCCAGGCGCTGGGGCAGGCCCTCGTCGAGCACCTGTTTCATGAGGCGGCCCGGCTTGAACTTGACCGTCTGTTTGGCGGGAACCGGCACGGGCTCCAGCGTCTTGGGATTCTGCGCCTGCCGGGGCTTGCGCAGCTTCGACTCAAAGACGCCAAAATCGCGAAATTCCAGGCGATTGCCGCTGCCCAGCTCATCAATCACAGCATCAAGGAATGCCTGCACGGTTTGCTTCACCGCGACCCGGCGTTGCCCGGTGCTTTCCGCGATTCGGTCGATCAGATCTTTTTTGGTGATGGTCTGCATGGTTCCTCGGCCCCCCTTAACCGCCCTCGCCTTCCAATCTCCAGGGACCGCGCTCAGACGCCTCCTTCGACGGTACGCGGAAACAGTGATTGATGCGATGACGTAGCCAGCCTTCCAGTCGCGCTTATTCTGAGTATGCAGGCAACTGTCAAACTGGTCAAGGTTCTGTCTCATGGTTCCGGTGAAACAAAGCACTTGCATGCACACATCGCCTGCCTTTCACAACTTGCCTAAATCGGTCCTTTGACCTGTTTCAACAGGCCGGGAGGATCCCTGGGCGGCTCGTAAAGCGAGGAATCGGCGGTCAGACACCGTGAATCTACCCCATTGCGGGGGAAGTGCGGCGACTCTCCCTCCCAACCAACCGAATTGTGTCGGAGCCATCGCACATCAGCCCCAGCCAATCTCAACGGCGGCGCACCGTGCTGCTTCTTTCCTCGGCACGGTCGTGGGTCGTGATCCGGCCCGACGACTCGCGGCGCCGCAATTGCACCTCCACACGCGATTCTGAGCCGGCGTACCCAGCTCCCAGCCGGCGCACACCGAGATCGTGGTCATGCCGGCTCGCCAGGGCGGGGTCGTGCCAGGCAGCCGAATCGACCAGGGCCACACGGCCGGGCAGGACGAGCGAACTCGACACGCCGCGTTCGTGCAAGCGGATGGGCAGCCAGGGCCCGTTCGCTTCTTGAGTGGCGCAGCCGGTCACCATCGCCGCCAGCAGCAAGGCAGAGGCGCGGAGACACCGAGATGGCCACCTCTTCGATTCCATGTGCGCCCCAAGCATGCCTCGAAGTTGAGAGAAGGCAAGCGGTTTTGTTCCACAAATACCTTGATATCAAAGCCTTACGACTGATGACATCCGGAATCAATAGTCCGATAAGCGAGCTTGGCGCAGCCGTGACACGAGTTTACGCCCGCTCCCGGGCCCGGGATGATCTGCGGCATGGCTCGCGCGGACAAGCGATGTGGCATTCCCTTTCGACGCGTTGGGGCGCGACTGCTGCTCGCCCTGCTCCTGGGCGGCGTCATCTCCCACTTCGTCGCCTGGCACTTCGCCTGGCACGCGGATGATGCGAACTGGTCCCAAAGCTCGGAGCTGTTGCTGACTTCGGACGACCCGATCGCTCACATCCTCGGTTGGCGCGGACAAGGCTACGCCGCAATCCGAGCCACGCGAGGCCCATGGAACGCCGAGGCTGCCAGATGGTTCAGCAAGAATGCTCCAAGCGGCCGGGTGCTACCCGCCTGGTGCACGCTGACCACCGAGCTCACCGGCGACGATCCCATCGTGCCGTGGCACGCACAGAAGCACTACCACGAACAGTTCCGAGCCAGAATGTGGACGGAGTACGCAGCCGGCTGGCCCTGGCGCTCGCATCGCTGGATCGTGCGCGACGACGGGTCGGACGGTGCCTGGAGGGATCTGGGCTGGCTGGAGAAGATCCGGCCGCGCGGGGCCGAGGGGGCCCTGCCCTACCGCGTCTGGTGGCCGGGCCTGCTGGGCGACACGCTCCTCTACGCCGCTCCCTGGCCGATGCTCTTCTCGATTCCCTATTGGGCCCAAGGTCGAATCCGCCGGCACTACGGCCACTGCCCGCGCTGCGGCTACGACCTGCAGCGAAACCTCCACCAAGGCTGCCACGAATGTGGTTGGAGGAGGGGTGAACGGGAAGGGGATGCCGAGACGCCGCCATGAGCGATGAACCGCTCGAACCCGATGACCCCCGCGCCCAGCGACGCCGAGTCGTCGAGTACGCCATCGTCTTTCTCATCCTCTGTGTCGTGGGGCCGTTTGTGGGGAGTTGCGTTCGGCACGAGCTCGGCCACACCCCCGGGCGTATCCCGACAACACCAGTGGAGCTTATTCAGACTCCGGACGGACTCCAGTTGGCCGGCTATCCCGAGGGTGACCCGAGCGAACGACACGGAATGCTCATTGGTTACAACGGGCATCGCCGTGAGCGAGGACTCCTCTTCGCGGTACATGAGCGACGATGGGTCGAGTTGATCGGATGGGCCAAGGACCCAAGCGGAGAGATGCAGCACTTCACCCCCGAGGAGCTGGCTGCATTCCGCCCGCGGTTCATCACCTTCTTGCGACAGAACAGGCCGACCTGGGTTCCTGCCTTTCAAGGACCTGACATTCATCGAGATCGCTTCCTCTGGTTGAACATCCTTGGGGAAGGCGCTCTTTGGTTCTGGGGCTTGGTACCGATCTGGCTTGGTATACGCCGGTGCTTCGCCTGGGTCGAAGTGCGCTTCGGAACGCCGGATGAGTTCACGCACTGCCCCAGGTGTGGCTACAACATTCAGCACAACGCCGAGCCCGGCTGCCCGGAGTGTGGCTGGGGTCGGGATGGCGACGAAGGCGCGACCGAGCAACCGTAGACATCATCTCCCCACTCCGTCATTCCCGCGCAGGCGGGAATCCAGTTCAGCGCCGGGCGCTCTCGGCACTTTCCCTGAATGCCCGCTCGCCAAGTCGAGTCGCCTTTGGAGACCTGCGCGGGCATGACGAGGCAACTCGAAGCGCAACGCGATACAACCTGCCTATGACCAACGACGCCGCCACACGCACACAACTCGTCCTCCTCGGCACCGGCACGCCCAACGCCGACCCCGATCGCTCCGGACCCGCGCTCGCCATCGTTGTCGAGGACACGCCCTACCTGATCGACTGCGGCCCCGGCGTTGTCCGCCGCGCTGCCGCCGCGCACCACAACGGTGTCGTCGGCCTGGCAGTCGAGAAGCTCGATCGCGTCTTCATCACCCACTTGCACACCGACCACACACTGGGGTACCCGGATCTCATCCTGACGCCCGCGGTGCTCGATCGGCCGGGCCCACTGCAAGCGTTCGGCCCGCCGGGCCTGGCGACCATGACCACGCACGTGCTCGCTGCCTACGCCAAGGACATTCGTTGTCGCGTCGATGGTCCCGAGGCCAGCAACGCCGCGGCGTACGAGGTCAACGTCCGCGAGATCGAGCCCGGCGTGGTCTTCGAAGATGAATGTGTGCGCGTCACCGCCTTCCCGGTCACACACGCCGACTGGCGCCACGCCTTCGGGTTCCGTTTTGAGACGCCCGATCGCGTCATCGTCGTTTCAGGCGACACGACGCCGAACGCCAACCTTATCGAACACGCCAGGGGCTGCGACATTCTCGTGCACGAGGTCTACTCCGCCGCCGCCTTCAAGAACTTGCCGGACAAGTGGCGGAAGTACCACGCGCAAGCCCACACCTCGACGCACGAATTGGCGGAGATGGCGAACAAGGTCAGACCGAAGCTGCTCGTGCTAACGCACCAACTATTTTGGGGAGCGTCGGAGGACGATCTTCTCGCCGAGATCCGCGAACACTACGACGGCGACGTCCGCAGCGGCCGTGATCTCGATGTGTATTGAGCGGCACGAAGACACAACACATTTAGCGGCGTGGGCTTGCCCCGAGCTTAACCGGCAGAGTCCCCGCGACAACTCGGTCCGGCACGCGGCTGCCCTCATCGGGTCGCCGCAATACACCCGGCAGGACTCGAACCTGCGACCTCCGCTTTAGGAAAGCGATGCTCTATCCAACTGAGCTACGGGTGCGGTATCTCGATCAGTGTAGCGTGGGGCGGCAGAATGGTCAGCGCCCGCACCCCGCCGCACGGGGTCCGGAGCCCCCCATTCACGCCTTGGCGGTCAGGCCCTTGGGCCTGGCGTCCTGGTACATCTGGGTGTTCTTCACGCCCAGCGTCTCGTAGATCCGCTGCGTCGCCCGGGACTTGTTGAGCGTGTAGAAGTGGATGCCGCGCACGCCGTTGTCCAGCAGATCGCGGCACTGCTCCGTGGCCCAGTGCAGGCCGACGTTCTCCACGGCAGTGGGGTCGTCGTGCACCCGGGTCAGGGCCCGCATGAGGGCGGCGGGGATGCGCGAGCCGGCGGCAAGCTCCGCGATGCGGCGAGCGCCGTTGATGCTGGTGATGGGCATGATGCCCGCCAGGATGGGCACCTTGATGCCGGCCAGTTCGCAACGATCGCGGAAGTCGAAGAAGTCGTGGTTGTCGAAGAAGAGTTGCGTGCAGATGTAGTCCGCGCCGGCGTCGACCTTGGCTTTGAGGTAGTCCATCTCCAGCAGCCGATTCGGCGTGGCGGCATGGCCCTCGGGATAGCCCGCCACGCCGATGCCGAACCCGCGCGGATCGGGGTGAAGCTTGAACCTGCGAATGTGCCCCACCAGATCCGCGGCATGGGTCAGGCCCTCGGTCGGCGCTTGCCAATCCGGTTCGCTTTTCGGCGGGTCGCCGCGCAGGGCCAGGATGTTCGACACACCCGCCTCGGCGTAGCGCTCGACGATCGCATCGATGTCGCCGGGTGTGTGTCCAATGCAGGTGAGGTGCGGAATCACATCCAGCTTTGTCTCGCGCAGTAAGCGAGCCACGAGGTCGTGGGTGTGCTGCCGCGTCGTGCCGCCCGCCCCGTAGGTCACGGAGACGAAGGAGGGCTCCAGATGTTCAAGCTCCGCGATGCGCGCAAAGAGCGCCTCCCAGGTTTCTTCCTTCTTGGGCGGGAAGAACTCGAAGGAGAACGTTGTCGGATGGTTGGCGAGTACATCGCGAATGTGCATCGAAACAACCTTCAGGGCGGCGTGGCTGATCAGGTCGGGGCGCCCTGCGGATCTGGCACAGCGCACGCTGACATCGGTCGCCGACAAGGGGGAGTATAGGCAAGCCAGGGAGATCGGCGCCGAAGCCGCCGGGAAGGGTATACCCGCTCAGAGCACGATCTTGCTGCCGGGCTCGATCTCGGCGGGCAGCTCTTGGCCCGCAAGGTCGGCCGGCTCCAGGGCGGTGAGCGGGCTGATCTCGATCAGGGCGTCGACATCGCCATTCTCCCGGCGGGGCACCTTGACGCCGTGTGCTTCCAGCCAGCGGCCGTTGCGATTCGACTGGATCTGGGCCGAGGTCTCGACGGAATCAAGGCCGGTGGCATTCTTGATCGGCGCGAATTCATCCTCACGCCTGGTCTCGTAGACGATCGAATTCTGGCAGAAGGGCAAGGCGTCGAAGACGAATGCTTCCAGCTTCACCGCGTTTGGTTCACTGGGTTCGACTCTTTCGCCGGTCGCCGGATCGACGTAGGGCACCCTCTTCTCGGCGCGATGGAAGGGCAGCGAGAAGCCGCCGACGCCGGCTTCGCTCAGGTTCAGCCGCCTGACGAAGTCGACGCCCATGATGTGAATGGCCACGGAGCCGGCGTTGAATTTGAGCGAGCCGTCCGAGTTCGTCGCTTCCGCCAGTTCGTCCGGCAGGTCGGAGTATTCGATGACTATGGTGCGGCCATTCGCGCGGCAGAAGTTGCCGACCTTCTCCTTGGCCGCGGCTTTGCGCACCATCTTGCTGCTCATCTCGGCAGAGGAGTCTTCCGCTTCCGCGTGCAGGCCGATGAAGAGCGGATCGATCATGCGCACGAGCGGGTTGTCGACCTGGGTGTAGCTGATGTACTGCACGCCGCGGGCTTCCATGTCGTCGAGCGCGCCGGAGTTGAAGAGTGCCCGCAAGCTGCCGCCGTGCCCGTCGGGGTTGGAGGCGATGCTGCCTTTCTCCGCGAGCAGGAGGTCGCCCGTCTTCATGTCCAGGCTGGGCATGACGCCTTGCTGGAAGAACATGACGTTGGCCCGGTCGAGGCCGAAGAAATCGTGCTTCTCGAAGAAGTCGCGCGTGGCCCGGTCATTGAGGGGGCTGGTCATGATGTACCAGGGCACGACGGCGTCGTACTTTCGGCCGGCGGCGAGAATGCCCTCGGCGAAGATCTGAAAGAGGGGCTTGCCGGTCACCGGCCCGCCGGGATAGGCGCCCTTGGGGCCGTCGAAGCCCAGGCGCGTGCCTTGACCGCCCGCCACCGTGAAGGCGGCGACCCGACCGGCGGCGATGAGCTGGGCGCCGGCCTGGCGATAGCGGTCGGCGTCGTAGGGCTGCGTATGCGAGGTCGGCTGGGCCGAGTAGAACGGGGCCGGTTCGAGGCTCGCCGGAATGTCGATGTCCGGCTTGGCGTGGACGTACCGGGCCACCAGGCCCCCCAGACCCGCGAAATCGAGGCGTTGGATCTGCTCCGTGAGGGCTTGCCGCTCCTCCTCGCTGAGTTCCTCCACAAACGCCAGCAGGTGCCCTTGACCCGCTTCTTCGACCCGTTCCCAGATCGCCTTCTCCATCAGCGTTGTCATGCTTGCATCCATTCCTTCGCCTGCGCCGAGGTCGGCTCGGCTCCCTGCCGAGTCGAGGTCACGCGGGTGCGTTCGGACCCTTCCGAGCGGACTATAGCAGACGCCCCACAGGGAGGACCATCGCGGCCAAGGCCCGTTGTGGCGATTCCGGGTCTAGGGACTTAAGTCCCCATGCCGGCTCTGGTTAGACTCTGATCAAGTCCCTACTGATCGTGCCCGACGAACTTGGGTAATTCGTGGCCGGCGTCGCGGAGCGTCTTCTCACGCTTGGCCAGCTCCAGGTCGTAGTCGACCATCATCTTGGCCAGTTCCTCGATGCTGACCTTGGGCTCCCAGCCCAGGTTCAGCTTCGCCTTGGCCGGGTCGCCAAGCAGCAGTTCCACCTCGGCGGGCCGGAAGTAGCGCGGGTCGATCTCCACGTAGTCCTGGTAGTCCAGATCCATGGCCCCAAAGGAGAGTTCGCAAAATTCCCGCACCGAGCGCGTCTCGCCGGTGGCGACGACGTAGTCGTCCGGGGTGTCCTGCTGCAGCATCCGCCACATGGCATCCACGTAGTCGCCGGCGAAGCCCCAGTCGCGCTTGGCGTCGAGGTTGCCCAGAAAGAGCTTGTCCTGCATGCCCAGCTTGATACGGCCGACCGCCCGGGTGATCTTGCGGGTGACGAAGGTCTCGCCGCGCCGGGGCGACTCGTGGTTGAAGAGGATGCCGCAGGAGGCATGCAAGTCGTAGGATTCACGGTAGTTGACCGTGATCCAGTGGCCAAAGACCTTGGCCGCCCCGTAGGGGGAACGGGGGTAGAAGGGGGTCGTTTCCGTCTGCGGGGTCTCCAGCACCTTGCCGAACATCTCGGAGCTGGAGGCCTGGTAGAAGCGGACCGCCTGGCCGGATTGCTGCTGGTAGTCGCGGACGGCCTCCAGGAGCTTGATGGTGCCCATGGCGACCGTATCGACGGTGTAGATAGGCATGTCAAAGGAGACCCGGACGTGGCTTTGGGCCCCGAGGTTGTAGACCTCGTCCGGCTGCACCTCGTTCATCAGCTTGGCGAGGCAGTTGGCATCGGTGAGGTCGCCGTAGTGCAGCCGCAGCCGCACCGCCGTTTCGTGCGGATCCTGGTAGATGTCGTCGATTCGGCCGGTGTTGAAGCTGGAGGAGCGGCGGATGATGCCGTGCACCTCGTACCCCTTGGCGAGGAGCAGTTCCGCAAGGTAGGACCCGTCTTGTCCCGTGATTCCGGTAATCAGGGCTGTCTTGGCCTTCTGGCTCATGATCGCTCTTCCTTCAACTCGGGGGGGCTCGTCAGTGTACTTGCTTCGGTCAGCGGGGATCCGAGGTTCGCTCGGTCTGGCCGAATCTGGCGGGAAACTCCCCGGCCGGCAGGACTTGGGAACCAAGGCTGGCATCCGTGCGGATTCCTGGTAGGCTAATCCATGGATGAGCGTGGCGGGCTGCGCCCTCCTCGAGGAGTTGTCGCTATGCCCGCATGTGCTCAGATCCAACCGCCCATTTCCCTCCCCTTCTCCCGCAAGGCCGGCCCCGCCCGCGCTTTCTCGCTGGTTGAGCTCTTGGTGGTGATCGCCATCATCGCCCTGCTCATCGCCATTCTGGTGCCCACACTGGGACTGGTGCGAAAGGCCGCCAAGAAGAGCGCCACCCAGGCCCTGCTGGCGGACATCTCCCGGGCCAGCGACAGCTTCGCCGTCGACAACCGCCGCGCCCCCGGCATGATTCCAGACAGCGTGCTCTACCAAAGCTCGGTCTCCGAAGGCATCCGCGCCCTCACCGCCATGGACAACGCCATGATGGAACTCCTGGGCGGTGGCATTCGGGTGATCGGGGGCGACACCTCGGTGCTGAACACGGTCGACGATGACGTCCAGATCATGGTCGATACGGGTACAGGCACGCAGTACCACGCCTCGCCGACGCTGGTTGGTGAGGGCAACTACCTCGAGGTGGATGGCTCGAACTTGGCACGGCTGAACGAGGACTCGCGCCTGGTTCCGCAAGTGGATGGTCCTTGGGAGATGCCGACGCTGGTCGACAACTTCGGGGCGCCCATTCTCTTCTTCCGCCGCTCCGGGGCTCGCTTCAACTCCGATCAGAGCCGTTTCGATCTTGTCGGTGAACTCATCGGCGGGGGACACACGGACCGGTGGTACTGGTGGGACGTGGCCCACGCCTGGGGCTCGGTCGGCATCGAGAGCCAGGACCCCAGCAACTTCGACAACTCTGAGACCGGCGGCAGTTGGCTCTACTACGACGGCAGCAACGCCGACATCTCCGCGTACAAGGCGGTCCTGGAGCACCCCTCGCTCTACGAGGACACCCCGCGCGGCAGCTATGTCATCATCTCCGCCGGCCCGGACAACATCTACTTCAACAAGTCGCAGTTCGGCGGCGGCAGAGGCGACTGGCAGGGCGAGTACGAGCTGGGCGGCACCGGCGCGTCACCCAACATCGAAGAGACCTTCGACGAGATCATCGTGTCCGGCGGCTGAACCAATCGTGGAGAGAGAGCGGTTCGGCGATGGAGGAGAGAGCGCCGCGGCCGGCAACGGTCGTGGCGCTTTTCTTACCCAAAGCCGCCGATGGCATCGGCGGTCTTCTAGAGCGGTTTCCGGTTGTGTGGAGCGGAACATCTCCGAACGAGCCGCGACCGTGAGGGAGCGGTTTCAACGAACACCGGAACGCCACGACCGAGGGCGTTACCGCTTGTCCAGACGGAAGAACCGCTCCCTCACGGTCGCGGCTCGTCAGATGGTCCTTCGGCACGCAGGACGCTACACAGCAAGGGAGGCCGCTCTAATCCGCGCCGATGGCATCGGTGGATCTTCAATCCGCGTCCATACCATTGGCGGCCTTGGGAGGGAATCCGCGCCAATGCCATTGGCGGCGTTAGGGGCCGGTCTCTTCCGTCACCAGTTGCCAGTAGCGCTCCATGAGCGTCTTGGTGATCGGCCCCACGAAGCCGTCGCCGATCGCCTTGGCCTCCACCTGCACCACGGGCAGCACGCCCCAGGAGGAGTTGGTCAGAAACATCTCGTCGGCGTCAAGCACCTCGGTGATGGTCAGCATCTGGGCGGCGCAGCCGATGTTCAACCCTGCGGCGATCTCCTTGACGACGGCGCGGGTGATGCCGGGCAAGACGGGGCTGGGCAGGCCGCCTTCTTCTTCCTCGCCCCGAGCGATGGGCGTGAGCAGGGTGCCGTCCTTGACCAGAAAGACGTTGCTGACCGAGCCGTTTGCCAGGTGGTTGGTGATGGAGAAATGCAGGGCTTCATCCGTCTGCTTCGCCGCCGCCTCTTGCAGGGCGAGAAGGCGGGGCCAGTAGTTCAGCGTCTTGTGCCCCGCCGTCGGCTCGAAGGGGTTGAGCTTGGCGTCGGCGATGCTCACGCGAGCGCCCTGCTGCATGAGCCGTTCGGGATACTGGGCGGCGGGCTGGACCTGGATCAGGATCGTGGGATCCACGCCCGGCTGGTGTCGCTGCATGAGCAGGTTCAGGTCGCCGCCGGTCATGGTCAGCCGCACGCGCAGGGCCGGCGTTGTCTCGACGTCGCCAAGGCTTTCGAGATGGGCCTGCAGCGCCTGCGTCACCGCTTCCGCGAGCGGGCGCAGGTGCAGGCGCTCAGTCAGCCGCAGAGTTTGGGCGGAGCGTTCCAGGCGTTCGAGGTGCCTGTCCCGCCGAAAGACCTCAAGACCGCGGGCGTACATGGTCTCGAAGAGCCCGACGCCGTGCTGGAAGCCGGCGTCGAAGGCGGAGACCCGCGCCTCTTCCCGGCTGAGAATGGTGCCGTTGAGCCAGACAGTCATGCGGGCAGCCTACCAGATCGGCTGCCGGCCCCGGCGTCGGCCCCAGCCCAAGCACCGGTCGCGCCGGTCCCATCGAGAATCCCCTGCGGGGCGGTTGCGTTCGGCTGGAAGTTGGTGACAATCACGACCTTGCGTCTCGCCCCCGGCCGGCCCACCAACGATTCCGCCATGCCCCGAGAGAAAGCCAACAAGCTGACGATCCTGCGGCAGACCGACGATGACGTCATCGTCATCAAGCCGGCGGACCTGGCCTCGGAGCGGGCCTATGGCGGGGATCAGTCGGTGGTGCACATGCTGCAGCGAGACTTCCCCGAGCATCGCGTCCGCCTTCCCCATCGGCTCGACAAGGTCACCCGCGGCATCCTGCTCGCGACCCTCACCAAAGAGGCCATCCAGTTCTACAACGCTGAGATCCAGGCCGGCACCTGGGACAAGTTCTACATCGCCCGGGTGCATCGGCGCAGTCGGCGGATGATGCAGAGTCTCCTGGGCGAGCACAAGGCTTACATCCGCCGTGACGGACCCAAGGCGCGCATCGTCCACAGCGGCGGCAAACCCGCCGTCATGGAGATACTCGCCCGCGAGCGCTCGCCGGTCCTTTCACACGACGAGCATCTGCTCATCGCCCTGCGCACCGGCCGATACCACCAGGTCCGCTGCATGCTCTCCGATCTGGGATCGCCTCTTGTCGGTGATGATCTCTACGGCGGCAGCGACGGTCGGCTCTACCTCGAACATGCCCTCCTGCGCTACCGCGATCTCGAATCGCAAGAACGCGTGTCCGCCTTCGTGCGCGACGACCCCGGCCGCGAACCGATCCACGAACGCCTGCTTGACCAGCTCGAGGAGCTCTCCCAGGACCTCGACGAGACCTACTGACGGGAAAGCAGGCGGCAGGCAAGTCGGCCCGACTCCATGGCGAAGTCAAGCGGCGGGGGTGGGAGCTTGAGCCCGCGCCAGCCGCGCCCGAGCGCCCCCTGCAGGAGTCCGTCAAAGGCCTCGCCCGTCGCCAGCGTCGTGTTGTTCGTCGAGGCGAAGAGCCGCCCGCCGGGCGTAAGCACCGCGGCGCTTCGCCTCAGGAGCTCCTCGTAATCGCGCGTGACAGCGAAACTCTTGCCTTTCTTCCCCGCTGAGAAGCTTGGCGGATCGAGAATCACCAGATCGAATGTCAGGCCCTGCTTCTTGGCGAAGCGCAGAAACTCGAGGGCATCGACCGCGGTGAAGTAATGCTCTTTGGGGTCGAGGTCATTCAACTCGAAGTTGCGCCTGCCCCAGTCCAGGTATCGCTTGGAAACATCAACGCTCGTCACCGTCGCCCCCGCACGGGCGCAGGTGACCGAGAAACCGCAGGTGTAGGCGAAGGTGTTGAGCACGCGCTTGCCGGCCATCCCCTCGGCGAGGAACCGACGATTCTCGCGCTGGTCGAGAAAGAGCCCCGTGGAGAAGCCGTCGTACGGGCGCACCTCAAACATCGCCTCGTATTCGCGAATCGAAAGCGTCTCCGGCAACGCCTCGCCGACGATTGGCTTGGGGTCGCGCAACTGCGCATCGAACTTCCCGCCGAGGCCGGAGCGATCCTTGAGAAAGCGCTTCACATACACCGCCCGCAGTTCCAGACGCTCACACAACGCTTGGGCCAGCGCCTCGAGCGGCGCTTCGTGCGGTTCGTAGACGATGAGCGCCGCCGCCGATCCGTAGCGATCAACAAAGACACCCGGCACACCTTCGAACGGCCCGGAGAGCAGCCGATAGGCGGTGACCTCGTCGCCTTCGAGCAGCGTCCGCCGGCGTTCCAGGGCCCGAGCCAGCGCCGCCAGCATGTCGCGCGGTGACCTCATGCGAACAATGTAGCGTGCCCGTTGCCGTTTGTTGGTCGCACCGGCTATTTAGCGGCGTGGGCTTGCCCCGCGCTCTACGTCCAGTACCGCGCCAATCCCGGGGTGAACCCCGCCGCCAAATGGGGCCCGGGCGCCGCCGCGCGTGGTCAACGCAGCTGTTCAAACACCGCCTCGAACTGCGGCATCGCCTTCTCGTCGCAATACGCCTCGTCAAAGGCGTCACGCGCCTTGGCCTTGAGCGCTTCCAGCTTCGTCCGATCCCGCGACAGGTTCAGCAGAAACTCCAGCGCTTCTTCCGCCTGGCCCTGGCGCAAGCTCAGCCCACATCCGAACCGCGACAGACAGTCGTCGACATTGGTCTGCTCGGGCCCGATGTAGAGCACGGGCAGGCGCATGGCGAGGTTGGCGTGCAGCTTGCTCGGACTCATGACCCCGCGCATGTCGTCGCGCAGGGTGATCAAGGCACAGCTCGCCCCAGCCAGGAGCGAAGGCAGGTCTTCCATGGGTACGTAATCGCGCACCAGCACGTTGCCCAGCCCGCGCTCGGTGACTTGCTCTTCGATGTAGGCCCGGCGACCGCCCTTGCCGTTGTAGATGAAGACAATGTCCTCTTCGCCGCGCTCCTGCAAGGTTGCGGCGACATCGAGCGCGGTGTCAAACTCGTGCCCGACGCCCATGTTGCCCGAGTAGAGCACGATCAACTTGTCCGCGATGCCTTGCTCGGCAAGCCAGGGCAAAGGTGGTGGGTCGAGGTCCGCGGGGTAGCGCTCGGCCGGCTCCCAGTTGCTGATGACCGTGGCCGGCACCTCGCGCTGGCGCGGGTTGTAAGCGCTCAGCAACTCCACCATTGCCGTATCCAAACCGATCAGATGGTCGAGTCGGCGAAAGAGGAAGCGATTGCAGAGGCGCATCACCTTGGCAGCGAGGCCGTTCGGCTTGCAGTGCCCGGAGCGCTCCGCCACCTCGGGGTAGCAATCCATGCACCAGATGACGAGTTTGGTCCTGGGGTGGAGCGCCTTGTGCACCCAGCCGGCGAGGGCGATGAAGGGCGGCGTGGTCAGGCAGACGATCACCTCCTGCCGAGGCAGGCGAGCCGCCCGCAGGAAGGCACCCAGGTAGAAGAAGGCGTAGTCGATCAGTCGCTTGACGATGCTGCCCTTGCCGAGTTGCGGGGTCCAGACGCGGTGCACCCGGGGATTCGCCGCCCGGTCTTCCTTGGCGCGCGTGCGCTCGCCGGTGTAACCGCCTTGGGAGGCGATGACGGTGACGGTGTCGCCGCGCCGGGCCCGGTCCTCGCCGAGCGAGCCGCAGAGCTGGGCGGTGGGGCTGATATCCGGCCGATAAAACTGGTTGATGATCGTCAGACGCATGGAACTACCGTGTGTGTGGTCGGTCGGCGAAGGAGGGAACTTGATCGCCGGGAACGGAGGATACCGCCTGTCCCCTGTTCTCGGCGAGGATCCGCTCAACAAGATCCCACGGGCAGGGCGATGCGGAAGGGAAAGAGCGCCGCGGCCATGACCCCGTGGCGCACCGCCGGGTCCGCTTCCATGAGCGCCCGGGCTCGGGTCTCCTCCGCCTGGAGGATCACGATGCCAAAGGCGTCGGCATCGGTCCTCAAGGTTCGGCCGGCAAGCAGGACGATGCCCTCGGCGCAGAGCCGTTGGAGATAGGTGAAGTGCTCCTCGATGATCGCCGCCTCCCGCGCCGTCGGGCCCGACTCGAGCATGTCGGGGCGGCTCGGCTGCAAGCGGTACAAGTGCTGCGTGGCGTCGGACATGGGTCCTCTCCTTGGTGTGCCCCCGCTGCTTCTTCCTCTGGAGATGGTACCGCGGTCGCGCCGCTGGGTTGGCCGCTGCGGTAGACTGCCCGCATGGAAGACACCCTGGCAACCGCGGCAATTGCGGAGATCGAAGCGGGCATGATGGTGGGTCTGGGCACCGGCCGGGCGGCCTCTCGCTGCATCCGGGCGCTGGCAGCGCGGAACATCGAGGTGCGCTGCGTCGCCACCAGCATCCGCTCCGCCGAGCTGGCCTATTCGCTGGGCCTGCGCGTCGAACCGTTTGAGCATGTCCGCGAGGTCGACTTTCTCTTTGACGGGGCGGACGAGGTCGATCCGACGCTGGGCATGATCAAGGGGGCCGGCGGGGCCATGACGCGGGAGAAGATGGTCGCCCGGGCAGCCAAGCGACGCGTCTACGTCATCGACGCCTCCAAGCTCGTCGAGCGCTTGGGCGAAAAGAAACCCCTGCCCGTGGAGGTATTGGCCTTCGGCCTAGCGTCGGTGCGGGCCTCCCTGGAGCGCCTCGATTTGATCGGCGAAGTACGCAAGGACGAAGCCGGCGATCGCGTGCTCACCGATGAGGGGAATCCGATTCTCGACCTGACGCTGCCTGCGAGTCTTGACCCGGCCTCGGTGGACGAGCACCTCCAGGGCACGCCGGGCGTCGTGGAGCACGGCCTGTTTCTGAGCGAAGCCGACGCCGTGTTTGTGGAATACAGCGATGGCCGCATCGAGGCGCGACGGCGGAAGGCGTGAGCTGACTCAGGTTCCGTAGCCGTAATTGCTGAGCAGGATGCTGAGGTCCGCTTGATCGGTGTCACCGTCGCCGTCGATATCGCCGCCGTCGCTGATCCCGTAGGCGACAAGCAAGAGCCCAAGATCGCTCTGGTCGACGTCGCCATCACCATCGATGTCGCCGGGGATCGAATCCTCATCGAGGAAGGAGAGCGTCTGTAGCAACGCTTGCCGTTCCGGCGCTGGCAGCGCCTCCTGGGGTCGAATCTCCCCACCCCACCAGAGCATGGGGGTGACGCGTACATCGGTGCCATCGCTGGGTGCGCCGTGGTGACTGCGGAAGCGAATCTCCTGCGGCGGAGTCACCGGCGAAGCCACGACGCCGCCGAAGGCGCGCGCTTCGTGCGCCTTCTGGCCGCCGACCGACACCGACATCCTCACGCCCGAGCCGTCGCCGGCATCCGCCAGTGATACAAGCACCGCCGACCCACGCAACCAGTAGATTCGCTCGCTGGCCAATCCCAGTGCCTCGGCGCCATCCCGGATCACCCTCGCGACCAGGTGGCAATTGTCCGGATCGACGGCGAAGGCTTGTATCTCGATGTAGTTTTCTGCATCGCCCCACAGTGTCGCGAGCGGCCAGTGCTGCGTGGTCTGAATGTGCCCGTCCCAGGAATCGGTCGGCAACTGCCCCGCCAGCGTGATCGTCCACGCCTCACCGCACTCGAATCCGGTCACCGTGGCATACTCATCGGGGTACCTGGTGCCACGCTGGTCGGGCGTGCTGTCCGGTGGCAGGGCGTAGTCCGCCAAGCCAACTCCCTCGACAAGGGTATCGAGCGCCAGGAAGAAGTCGGCATCGTCCGGCACTTGTCCGTTGGTTCCATTTATCTGCAGAAACGCCCGGGTGCCCATCGCGATCGAAGACGAGGTGACGCCCAGGCAGGGAAACCACTTGTCAACGCAAGCGTAGGATGGCCTTCGGAGAAACGTCTTGTGCCCGCCCGTGTCGCGCAACTCCAGGCCGGGATGAGCCGTGACGTAAGGAGCGTTGTTCATCAGCCAGCAGCGCAGCTGCAATGAGTCGCCGGGGACACGGTATCCCACATCGGTGGCAGTGCCGCTCAGTCCTATCGCCCCCACATCCACACCGGCGGCCCATCGTGAGGCCGTGATGTGATACACCTGACCGCTCGTCGGTGGTTGCGGATCAAGTGGCGCTCCATCGTGGATCCACCGTCCCAGCTCGTCACGCTGCAGTGGCTCAATCTCGCCGTGCGGTCCGGAAGAAGAGCCTGGTTCTTCAACACAGCGCTGGTAGCCACCCGCCCCGACGCGCAGCGGCTGCTGTCTGTAGAGCTTCGGTGTGGCCAGGCGACGAAGTCCGGCGGAGTTGCTCAGGCTGTCTATGTATATATGTTCACCGTGGATGCATCCCCGGTAGTTCCCCATCGCGGGGCAGAACACCTGGGCCCAATCAATGCCCTGCTCTGAGTAGAGAACTCGCTTGGCTTCCACCGGCGCGTCACCGGTCGAGCGCGGGCTGTATTGAGCGAAGTAAGGGCCACCCAGTTCCGGCGTCGGAGTTCGGATGAGAAAGACCTCGGCGCGGTTATCGTCGCCGCTGAGAGAGAGTCCATAGGTGTGTTGTGTACGTGGATGAGCCGCCGAGAGATCGGCCGAAGGAATACGCATGATCTGCTCGCAACTCAAGTCCGAGCCGACAAGGACCTCGCCCCCGGTCGGTCCCGGCGCACAACCGACGAATTGATTTCCCTCTCGACCCCAATCTCCCACATCCGGATCTCCGCGAGATCCATGGTAATCCGCTTGCGTGTCCCAGCCGGGGGCGAGGTAGTCGTGATCGTCGCGCGTCTGGAGGACAAGGCGATTCCGAAGCTGGCTGTCGCCGACACTGGTGAGCGCCGCCAAGCCGCCGCCAGGGAGAGGAGACACCCCGGCTGTATGGAAGTGCTCCTGGTTCATGCCCGAACTCTCGTACACGATGGAACCGGGCTCCAGCGACCAGGGGGCGCCGGCCGCGAGACGGGTGGCCCGCATCAGATAGGTCCGCCCGCCCTGGGCCAAGGGCTGGCTGAGGTAGTCCGTCGCCACGAAGAAGGCCTCCGTCGGCGCCGCGCCCCGCTCCATCGGCCACCAATTCTGCATGCACCACTCCCGGCCACGCGGCCAGGCGAGGTTCGCCACGGAGTCTTCCCAGGCAAGATCCCAGGTCAGGCCCGCATTGTTCGAGACCACGAAGGCAATGGCGGTGTCCACCCACATGTCGTTGGGCGGATCGAGATCCATCATCACCACGCACAACACCACGATCAGGCCGTGGCAAACCACGGCGCTCCGTGGCAGATAGGCCTTGTCGGGAATCGCTCCCTGGAGAAGGTCCGGCTTCGTTGTGCCACCGATGTAGGTGCGATTCCGACCCTCTCCGGTGACTTCCGCAGCCAAGAGCGCCTCGCCGGCGACCGTAAACACATCCACCGTCTGCAAGCCTCGGTCGTTCAAGACCAGCAGCGGCGTCTGGCCATCATGATCCAAACCGCTGCCAAGAAGAATCGTACAGGCGTTCGTCTGCCGCACCATCTCTACCACGGGTGCGACGGCGAGGCAGCTTCGCGGCTCATACCGCGGCTCGTCCGCTCCCAAGGGGATCGCGCCCGGCAGTGTGATTTCAATCCCCCGGTAGAAATCGAAGGTCAGCGCCGGTGAACCCACGAACGACTCATCGAAGCGGAACCAGTGAGGACCCGTCTTGACGGCGTCTCGGTCAGCGATCGAGTCGGCCCTGGCTTGCAGCGGAAACGCCAGCAAGATCGCACTGAGAATCAGCGCCGCCACCTGGAACGCCCTCGACTCGAATCCCCAGCGGCATCTCACTGTCTTTGCCTCACACGCCGACCCTCAGGAACACCCAAGCCATCCGGACAGGGGACCACACGTTGGACCCAAGTTGGATTCCAGGGACAACATGCACGTGGAACTGACCGGGTCAAGTCGTGCCGCCGCTGGACAAGCCAGATTACCCGGAATGGGTGGCTTTCCCAATGGGTGTCTCCGTCGAGAGCGGGCGTATTCGACGTCTTGTGTCAGGTGCCATAGCCATAGTTGATGAGCAGCAGGCCGAGGTCGGCTTGATCCGTGTCGCCGTCGCCATCGATGTCGCCGCCGTCGTTAATCTCGTAAGCGATGAGCAAGAGGCCGAGATCGCTCTGATCGACATCACCGTCCCGGTCGATATCTCCGGGCACGATCTCCAGGAACGGCAAGGTGCGCAAGAGTAGCCGCCGCAACAGGGCGCTGGTGTACTCGGTGGGTCGAATCTCACCGCCCCACCAGAGCATGGGGGTGACGTGCACCGCGGTCCCGTCGCCCGAGACGCCGTGATGGCTGCTCAAGCGAATCTCGGTTGGGGGAACGGGGAGGGAGGGGTGCAGGGTGCCGGCGTAGTCGGTCTCGTGCGCCTCCTGCCCGCCCAGGGAGACGGTCATCTGAACGCCGCGCGGGTAACCGGCTTCTGTGATCGAGACCAGCACGGCGGTGCCGCGCGTCCAGTAGGTGGGTCGGCTCTCCAGCCGTGCCTCCTCCACGCCATCGCTCACCAAGGAAGCGACGAGGGTGAAGCCCTCGTCGCCGGGGCTCAGCGCCTGCAGCTCAATGTAGTTGTTCTCGTCACCCCAGATCGTCGCCAGGGGCCAAGTGTCGGTGGTTACGATGTTGCCGTCCCAACTGTCCGGCGGCAACTGCGCCGCCAAGGTGATGGTCCACTGCGATCCGCATTCCAGGCCGGTGATCGCCGCGATCTCATCGGGATACATCGTGCCGCCTTCTTCCGGCGTGTCATCGAGCGGCAAGGGATAGTCGGCCAGTCCCACGCCCTCCACCAGAGTGTCCAGGGCCAGGAAGTAGTCCGTGTCCGCCGTCGTCATGGAAGCGGACGTGTGCACGCGCAGGATGGTGGGGTAGCCCGGCTCGATCACGGAGGGCTGTACTCCCAAGACGGGGAACCACTTGTCGACCGTGCTGTAGACGGGTCGACGCAGAAAACAGATGTTGTTCGCCGTGTCGCGAAGGTCCAGGCCCGGATGCAAGTTCCCTCCCGGGAAGTTATTCATGATCCAGCAGCGAAACTGCAGCGCATCACCCGGGATCACCTGGCCCACGTTCTCGGCCACTCCCGCCGGCCAGACGGTTCCCACCACGTTGTCCGGATCGGCCCGGTCGCCGATGACGTGATACACCTGGCCCTGGGACGGTGGCTGCGGCTCAAGCGGGTCGCCTTCAAACAACCAGCGCCCCTCATCGTCCAGCGCCAGCGCCTCGATGGTGCCGTACACCCCAGGCACCAACCCCGGCGTGTCGACGCAGCGTTGGTATCCACCCGAACCGACGCGCAGCGGGCGGCGCTTCCAGACGGTGGGAAGCTCCAGCCGGCGCAAGCCAAGAGAATGCGCCGGACTGTCGACATAGAGATGCTCGCCGTGCAGGCAGCCCCGGAAGTTGGTCACGCTTGGCGAGAACACCTGAACCCAGTCCACTCCATCCTCAGAATACAGCAACCGCTTTGCTTCCCAGGGTATGTCACCCGGTGTCCAGGGACTGTATCGAGCGAAGTACGGTCCACGCAGTTCCGGCGTCGGCGTGCGAATTAGGAAGACCTCGGAGCGGTTGGCATCATCGCTGACGCCCAAGCCGTACAGGTGCTGTGTTCGCGGGTGTGCCTCCCCCCAATTCCGAAGCCGGAATCAGCATGATCTGTTCGTTATTGAGATCCGCCCCAACGAGAACATCCCCAGCTTGGGGACCCGGAGCGCAGCCAACGAACTGATTCCCCTCACGCCCCCAGTCGTGATGGGTAATGTCCCCGATCAGACCGTGGTAGTCTTCAACGGTGGTCCACCCGGGGGCCGTGTAGTCCCGATCGCTCCGCGTCTGTTTGACGACACAGTTGTTGAACTGGGTGTCTCCAACGCTGGTCAGGACGCACAGTCCCTCCTCTTCATACGGCAGAACGGCGGCGGTGTGGAAATGGGTCCCCTCAGCGCCCACCGCTTCCTGGGTGATGGTGACCGGTTCGAATGTCCAAGGGCTACCAACCTCCTGGCGCTGGGCTCGGAAGAGATAGGTCCGGCCGCCCAGAGCGTCGGGGTTGCTGCGATAGTCGGTGGCCACGAAGTACGCTTCCCTGGGCGACGCGGAACTCGCCATCGGCCACCAATTCTGCATGCACCATTCCCGGCCGCGCGGCCAGCCCTCGTCGACGTTGCTGTCCTCGTGCACGAGATCCCAGGTGACACCCTCGTCTTGCGACACCACGAAGGCGGTCGCCACCTCCACGTAGTCGCCGCTGGGAGGAGCCAGATCCTCCGAGACGACGCAAAGAATGACGATCAACCCATGACAGACCGCCGCGCTCACGGGCTCGTACGCCCGGTTGGCAACGGCGCCTTGCAGGATGTCCTGCTTGGGCGTGTCGCCGATATCGGTTCGGTTGCGACCGACGCCGGTCTGCTCGGCTTCCAGGAGGTCGTTCCCCGCCACGGTGAACACATCGAGGATCCCCGAGGAGCGGTTGTACACAAGCAGGATGGGCGTCTCGCCATCGTGACCCAGGCCGCTGCCCAGCAGGTCCGTATGGGCGATGGTGTTGCGGACTGTCTCCACCATGGGAGCCGGGGCCATGCAAAGAGGCGCTTCGAATCGTGGCTGATCCGGCCCGATGGTTTCCTGCCCGGGGAGAGCGATCGGCACGCCCCGTGCAAACTCGAAGGTCAGTTGGGCTGGGCCGTAGTAGGAGCCGTCGAAATGGAAGCGGAGACCTTCAACTCGGGCGGGCTCGCGTTCGCCATCGCCCCCCCCTTCGCCACCCCGAATGAGACGCGCCTGGAGAGACTCGCCCGGCGCCGAGGACGCCTCGAACGCCCAAATCAGCACACAGAGAAGAGACATTGCGACTCGTATCATCGGGACACCCCTTGCGATAGAGGTTCGCTTCGCTCGACGTTGTGTTCGAATTGTCCCGCAGAAACCCAACTCATGAGCGTGGTCCACAACCGGGCTGGGCGAGCCGCCCTAGGCGCCCAGGCCATAGTTGACAAGCAAGATGCCGAGGTCGGCTTGGTCGGTGTCGCCATCGCCGTCGAGATCGCCACCGTCGTCGATCTCATAGGAGAGTAGCAGTAGCCCCAGATCGCTCTGATCGACATCGCCATCGCCGTCGAGATCACCGGGCGCCGGATACAGGAAAGAGAGCGTCTGCAGTCGTTCGCCGCGCTCGACGGAGTTGTACGATTGGCTGGGGTCGACCTCGCCGCCCCACCAGAGCATCGGCGTCACGTGCACCGCCGTGCCGTCGCTCGAACTGCCGTGGTGGCTGCTGAAGCGCAGCGCCGTCGGTGGCAGCGCCGGCGAGGCGCTGGGCTCGCCGCCCAGCACCGTCGCTTCATGCACTTCACGCGCCCCAAGTGACGCGGTCATCTGCACACCCGTGCCATCCCCGGGATCCGAGACCGAGACGAGCACGGCGGTACCTCGGCTCCAGTAGGTCGCCTCACTCTGCAGTCGAGCCACCTCGACGCCCCCGCTCACAATCGAAGCCTCCAGGTGGCCATCTTCCGTGGGAGAACTCGTGGCGATCAACTCGATGTAATTCTCGTCATCGCCCCACAACGTCGCCAGGGGCCAGGTGTGCGTGGTCTCGATCGCGGCATCCCAACTGTCCGGCGGCAACTGCCCCGCCAGCGTGATCGTCCAGGCCGGTTCGCACTGAAAACCAGTCACGGCCGCAATCTCGTCGGGATACGCCGTGCCACTCTCGTCCGGCGATACGTCCGGCGGCAGGGCGTAGTCGGCAAGACCCACGCCCTCCACGAAGGTGTCCAAGGCCACGAAAAAGTCCGCGTCATCCTTCTCATCCGAGGAGCTGGAGAGCACGCGAAGCTGCGTCAGTTGCTCCGGCTCGATCACCCCCTGCGTCACTCCCAGAACGGGGAACCAGTGACCCACAGAGGCGTAGCTGGGCCGACGCAGGAAGATAACGTTGCCGGCCGTGTCTCGAAGCTGGATACCAGGATGCATGAGGCTGCTGGTCAGGTTGTTCATGATCCAACAGCGCAACTGCAGAGCATCGCCCGGCACCGCTTGCCCCACATCGGTGGCGTCGCCACTCAGCGATATTTTTCCCACCCAGGAGCTGGCATCGAATCTGGAAGCCGTGACGTGGTACACCTGGCCGTCGGTCGGAGGCTGTGGATCCAGGGGAACGCCTTCGTGCAGCCAGAGCCCGTCGTGGTTTCTCTCGAGTTCCGCGAAGGTGCCGTATGAGGTGCCGCCGGCCGCCGGCTTGGCAATCCCCCGCTGGTATCCTCCCGCACCCACGCGCAGAGGCTGACGCGCCAAGGTGGTCGGCAGTGCGACCCGCTGCACGCCCGTCGAATTGACAAAACTGTCCACATAGACGTGGTCGCCGTGCACACAACTGTTGAACTTGCCGCCCTCGGGACCGAGGATCTGCACCCAGTCAACACCGTCTCTTGAATAGAGCACACGTTTCGCCGTGTCCGGAACATCACCCAGAGAGCGCGGGCTGTACCGACTCGCGTAAGGCCCCCCCATCTCGGGAGTCGGCGTGCGAATGAGGAAGACCTCCGAGCGGTCGTTGTCGTTGCTCAGCCCAAGACCATAGACATGCCGGGTCTGCGGGTGCTCCGCCAACAGGTCGGCCCCGGGAAGTCGCATGATCTGCTCGGAGGTCAAGTCCGCTCCCACCAGCACATCCCCCAGCGTCGGCCCCGGCGAACAACCAACAAACTGGTTGCCCTCCTTGCCCACATCCTTGTCCTGGGGTTGATCATCACTCCAGTCGTCATCTCTGGGATCGACGTCGAGATCCCGAGGTTGACTGCCGTGGAACAGCGCATTCGTGGCCCAGCCAGGAGCGGTGTAGTCGCGGTCGGCTCGCGTCTGGCTGACAATCCGGTTCCTCGGCTGCGCATCACCAACGCTGGTCAAGACACCCAGACCGCCGGCGGGCAACGGCGCCGCGGCGGCGGCATGAAAGTGCTCGTTGCGTTCACCTTCTTCGTCGTAGAGGACCACGACCGGATCAACCGTCCACGTCGTGCCCAGACCGAGGCGCTGGGCGCCGAAGAGATAGGTGCGACCGCCCCTGGCGCCGGTGTTGTGGCGATAGTCCGTGGCCACGAAGAAGGCCTCACGCGGAATGGGGTCGGTGTCCATCGGCCACCAATTCTGCAAGCACCACTCGCGCCCGCGATCCCAGTAGTCCTGCACCCACTCATCCTGGTGAAAAAGCTCCCACGATTGCCCCGCATCCTGCGAGATGAAAAACGAGGTCGCCACGGCTCGCCAGAAATCCGCATCATCGCGCAGGTTGTACCAGACCTTGCACTGCAGCACGATGAGCCCGTGACACACCGCGGCGCCGATCGGTTCGTGCGCGATTCGAGGCTCCGCACCAAGCAACATGTCCGGTCGATAGAAACCACTGATATCAAAGCGATGTCGGCCGGCTCCCGTCGCCTCCGCCTGGAGCAGGTCGTCGCCGGCCACGTTGAATACGTCCAGAATGCGATAGGAGCGATCGTAGAGCACCAGCAAGGGCGTCACGCCGTCGTGGTCCAGGCCGCTCCCCAGAAGATCCGTGTCGGCGTCCGTCTCGCGCACTTGCTCCACCACCGGCGCCGCCGCCAAGGTCAGCTCCGGCTCGTACCGCGGTTCGTCCCTCTGATACCGCCGTTGGCCGGCCCAGAAAATCTCCTGCCCCCGCTGGAATTCGAACCGGAGGCTCGGGTGAGCCACAAAGCCGTCATCGAAGGCGAATTGCATCGCCCCGGCTCGATCCAACTCCGCACTTGGCCACGACGCCCGAGCCGCCCCGCTGGGGTGGGCCAGGGGCGAGCCGAAGACCGCCGTCAGCGAGAGCGCCGCAAGCAGCGGAGTCAACATCGTCGTCACTCGTCTCAATCTTTCTCTCCTCACCTCACCACCCGGACCGATTGAATATCGGACTATCCCGCCCCGGCAGAGCGATGACGCCCAATGTCCCTGTATCGGTCGCCATCGAAGGCTATCTCAGCCCCGCCCGCCGTCAAGCGAAACATCTCGGATATCTTCCCCCTTTCCTCGGCCCCGCCTCGGGCGGTTTCCCCCACCCAGAAACGCCCCTCGGGAGACTCCACTTGACGCCCCCTCTCTGCCAACCGATCGTGGTGGTATGAAACAGCTCCTCCTGCTCACCGCCATGCTGCTCCTGGCCGGCTGCACCTCCCGGTCCTACTTCGGCTCCCGCGACTACCATCGCTCCGCCCAGAACTGGTCGCGCACGCTACCAGACCCGGCCCCGCCGCACGATCGCCCCATGTTCATCGCCCGCGGTCGCAACGCCGGCGAACTGCTGCACTGGCCCGCCCTCTACAGCGCCCTGGACTGGGCCCACATCGTCGTCCTCGGCGAGCGGCACAACGACCAGGTCGGCCACGACACCAAGACGGAGATCATCAGTCTCTGGGACGGGCCCGCCGTTGTCGCCATGGAACAGTTCAGCCGCGACCAGCAAATCTACCTGGACGACTGGCGTCTGGACATCGGCGTCACCGAGGAACGCTCCGCCTACGACATCCTCCAGGATCGCACCACGCTCTGGCCCCAATTCGAGGAACGCTACCTCCCCTTCATCAGCGTCGCCAAGAGTCGCGGCTGGCCCCTGGTCGGCTCCAACGCGCCGCGGCAGTATGTCCGCCTGGCCCGCACCGACGGCTACGCCGCCCTGCGCCATCTCTCGCCCGAGCAGCGGCGCATGTTTGACATCCCCCGGACCCTGCCCACCGGCGAGTACCGCGATCGCTTCAACGAACTCATGTCCGGCATGAACGACCACGGCGGCGTGGAGATCGACGTCGAGGACTTCTACCGCTCGCAGGTCCTCTGGGACACCAGCATGTCCAGCTCCGTCCTGCGGGCCAAGTCGCGCTACCCCGGTTCGCTTGTCTTTCACGTCAACGGCGCTTTTCACAGCGATGACGATGGCGGCATCGTCGCCATGCTCCGCCGAGCCTTGCCCAACGCTCATATCCTCAACATCAGCCTCGTCCCCAAGGATGGCCCGGCGCTCGAGGAGACCGACTACGGCCTCGCCGACATCGTGATCTACACCGGCGAGATCGAAGAGCCGGAGATGCCCGAGACCATGCCCAGCGAAGGTGAAGAGGGCGAGATGGGGGGCGAAGGTGAAGAAACGGAAGGCGAGGCCAGCGGCATGCCACCGATGATGGGACGCCAGGCCCCCGCCATGCCTGACGACGCGGTGCACGACGCCGCCGAGGCGAAGGAAAGCGAAGCCGGCATTGCGGAGGAGACGTCGGCGCAGGACGATCCCGACAAGCCGGCCCACCCGCCGATCGATCTGCCGGAGAAGTAGTTGGTTCCTCAAACGAGCCGCGACCGTAAGGGAGCGGTTTGCGTGGATCGGCAGTCGCTCGCGCCACGCGATTGACGCGTCAACAACGCCAAGGGCGACAACGCACCGGGTCAACAAGGAAACCGCTCCGTCACCGTCGCGGCTCATTGGAAACCACTGCGCCCGTTGCTGCATTGACTGAACGTATCACTCCGTCTCTGACGATTCGGACTCGGGCCACACTTCCACCCGCAGCACCCCCAGGTCTTCGCGTGTGAACGCCGAGGGAGGCCGGCCCGTCTGGCGCATCAGTCTGACCTGAGACTCGTAGTAGTCCGGCGTATTCGCGCCCTCCGGAAAGCCATAACGCCAAGCCATCGAGCCGAGCTCTCGCTCCCAGTAGTGCAGCAACGGAAGTTTCTGTTCGAGTTCGTCCAGAACCGCCTCGCTAACCGGCTCCCCTTCATCCTCCGCCTGGCGCAGCAACTCGTATATCTCGTCGAAGACGGAGCGAACAAGCCGATCCGCCGACCCGAACAGCCCCGCCCAGTGTCGCGGGATGTCCTCGCCGAGGCGCACGAGTTGAACTTCGGGATTCGACGTCAGGGCAACGGCAAGCTCCCGCTCATCCGCTACCACGCGCCGCACAACCCCGGACTCCAACGCAAGTCCCCCACCGATGGCCAGACTCCGCGCCGGCTCTCCCAGCAGGTGAGTTCCACCAACGCCACGACACCACGCCACCTCTCCACTCTCGTCCACTTCGTACGACAGCCCGCCATGGTGTTCAACGAACGTCAGGGCCAGATCCAGCAGTCCCTTGGCAGCCTCCATGGGGGGGTCTTCGAATCTCGAACGTTCGCCAGGAGCGGGCCAGCCGAACCCAAGGAACACGTCCCACCGTCGATTGAAGGCGTTCTCGGTGGACCGGATCAGGGATCCACCCGCCAAGAGGTAGCGCTCGTCGAACGCCAGCGCCAGTGCCGCCGTGCCGTCATGTGCGTCTTGGGCGAGTGACACAACACGAGTGCGTGCTTTCAGAGCTCTTGCGAAGTCCACGGTCTCATCCAGGAACCGAGGGCCCACTTGATGCCCATCAAGAACCACGATGAGCCGATCGTACTCATCAAGGTCCTTCGCAGCCTCCAGGTACTCCGCGAAGATCTCGGGAATCAGGCCGTGCCGACTCCCGCCATCCAGATGCATGACATACACCGGTCCCCGGATCCAACTCTCGACATCGATCGGCCCTACAAAGTCCGGGGGTGGCGCTGCGGCGCGCACGCCTGCCACAAGCAGCAACAACGCGAGCACCGCACAGCTTGTCCGGCGCCCTGCCTCCGCCCACCGACCGATTGCGATTCCGCCCAGCATGTCGAGCCCTCCTGTCGGCAGCGCCCCCGAAGCGGGCTCGCCACAACGGCGCTAGCTGCCAACATCAGACTACCCCCAATCTCACCTCGGTCAATTGTTCCGTGACCACCCGCCGTCACATCCGGGGCCGCGCGCACTGCACAGCCCATCAAGGCCGCCGATGGCATCGGCGACCCCCACCGAACCGCGCCCGTAGCCGAAGCCGCCCGCTCCCACGCTGCCGTGCCCCCTCGCTCACGCGCCCGCTCGCACACGCGGCAACGCGGACACACCCGACCCGACAACTCGCGCCCCCCCCTGATCCACCTCCCCGACACCGCGCCGGCCCGCAACAACAGATCGACGCCTCACGCCGACACTCAACATCGAGCGCGTGCTGCGTTCATGCGGGGCGTCAGACGCTTCAAACGAACCGTCGGCAGTCGGCGGATGAGGGAGGCGGTGTTGCGAGTCCGCTCTTCCGGTTTGTGTCCATTCCTGGCGGGCTGTCTGGACCCGAGGTGGTGGGGCGGGCGTCTCGCCCGCCAAAAGCACCGTTCCGACAACGACCTCTGCGGGCGAGACGCCCGCCCCACCCCACGCAATGGATCGCGGGCGCCACGAATAAATGCAAGGCGCTCCAGCGTCGCCGCTGCCGAACCGCCGCGCCCAAGGCGCCGAGGGCGATAAGGCGTCGGGAGGCCGAGGGAACCGCTCCTTCACCGTCGCGGCTCGTCAGAAGGCGTGCACGCCATGAATAATCCGAATCTGCCCCAACAACCGACACGGCGCGCCCGCGACGACCCACCGCTGCCCAGTGCGATCGGCGCGATCGGCACAGCCAGCGCGATCAGCGCTGCCTTGCCACCGCGAATGCCATTCGCGGCTTTGTGTACACCTGCCGCCGGCCTCAGTACCGTCGCAGCGTGCCGACGACGATGCCTTGGATCTGGCATTCCTTGACGATGATCGGCTCGAAGTCGTTGTTGGCGGGCTGCAGGCGAATGTGATCGCCTTCCTTGTAGAAGCGCTTGAGCGTTGTTTCGCCGTTGGGGAGCAGGGCCACCACGCGCTCGCCATTCTGGGCGGTGTCGGCGCGGCGGACGATGACGAAGTCGCCGTCCCAGATGCCCTCATCCTTCATGGAATCGCCATCGACTTGCAGGGCGAAGCAGCCACTCTCGCGGATGGAGCGGCCGAAGAAGTCGGTCATGTCGAGTTCATCGGGGGGCGGCGAATTTCTCGATGGGGTAGCCGGCCGCGATCTTGCCCAGGAGCGGGAAGCGCGAGGGGCGGTCCTCATCGGGGACGCTGACGCCCTCAGCGATCGACAAAGAGCGAGCCTTGTTCGGCTCGCGCATCAAGGCGCCTTTCTTGATGAGCGCCTCCACGTGCTCGAAGACGGTGACTTTGCTGACGCTGAGCTCGTCGGCGAGTTCCTGCATCGTCGGGGAATAGCCGCGCGTCAGTCGGCTGTCGCGAATGAGTTGGAGGATCTTGAGTTGCTTGGGTGTGAGGTTCAAGTGCGAATCTCTCCTTCAATGTGCGAGGGGTTCCCGGACGGGAGGCACGCAAAGCGACCAGGCCCAGGGCGGGCAGCGCCTCCCGCGCTGCTGTCAGGACCTCCGTCTGACCGGTCAGGGTCTGCTCCACGGCGAGAAGCCTGGCGGCGGTGGCGGCGAGCCGGGACAGCTCCACCGCATCGCCCCCTTCTGTCGTCGCCGCCGGCATCACCGTGGCGCCCACTGCTGGCGCTGAGGAGCCCGCTGCACTTGCCTTCGGCTCGATCGTCGGCGTGTAGCCGTCGAGCCCGCGCTCAATGACGCGCCGGCGTTCTTTCCGTCCGCGTCGGTGCAGGAAGCCCGCCAGACCGCCGGACCCACCCGACTCGGTGTCGGCGTGCTGAGTCGCGGGCGGAGCGGAGACGAGCCGGCCGGTGGCGCTATCGCCGACGAAGCTGCGGGTGTAGCTCCCGCCAGGGCCGAGTTGAAGCAGCGGTGTGGACTCCATGCAGCGAACTGCCTCTCTGGGAGCGTGAACGACCGAAGCCTCCGGCGTGTGGCCGATCCTGACCTGGGTGTCTCTGGGAACCGCCCCGAATCTCCATTCGGGATCACATCATCATTTAGAGTGCCTCTCGAGGCCTCACACTACATCTCGTAGTTCGTGCTCAACCAATCTCGGCTCCCAGCAATGCCGTGGATCAACTTCCGAAACACTTTTCTGTTTGGTAAATGATACCCAACCATCGGCCGTATGCAAGCTGTTTGTCCGGGTTTTGTGCGCATATTTCACCGCACAACCCCCAATCAAGCCAAACCGGCCCGTGAACTATCGGACGCCCGTCTCAACCTGACCTCAAGATGTGCGGTCAAGCGGATCGACACACACCCCATATGGGGTCCCGTCGCCGCAGTATGGCGCTCATTGCCCGAGCGAAGACTGGGGGCCAGCCGGGCCGGTCGGACCGGGGTGGCCTGCCGCGATTCAGCGCCAATCCCCAAGACTACCCATTGTGAAAAACGCGCTCAGAGCGCGTTTCTGGGTCAGAGCGCGTTTCTGGGTCCGTTTCTGGTGAGGAAAAGGCGCTGCTCTGGTGGGCGGCGGGCGGCGGGCGGGGCGCCTCTGATCTGCCCGCAGATGACGCTGGCCACCCAAGCGGCGGCAGGCTTTGGCCGATCCTTCTATGCTGCCCGACCCACCCCCACAATGCCCCTCGATGTAGACAGCCCCGCACCCCCACTGCCTCCCATGAAGACTCGCGACCCCTTCTTCATCGTTGGCTCACCTCGCTCCGGCACGACGCTGCTGCAGGCGATGCTCATGTCGATTCCCGGTGTCTACATCCCGCCGGAGACCAAGTTCTGGCCGGTCAGCAAGGGCTGGCGGGGCGATTTTGGGGCCCTGACGAGCGATCGCGGCTTCGAACTCGCGGTTGAGTCGATCCTCAAGGCCTGCGGCGAGAGCGAAGTGCCACTGGAAGCCGAGACCCTGCGCTCCGCCTGGGCGGAGGGGGGAGCGAACCTACGCCGCCATGTTCGACACGCTGCTCAGCCACATTCAAGAGCGCCGGCAGGGGTGCCGGCGGATCGGCGAGAAGTCGCCCCCCCACTTGCTCTACGTGCCCGAATTGCTCGAGACCTTCCCCGAGGGCCGGGTGATCACCATCATTCGCGACGGTCGTGATGTCGCCATCAGCCAGACCCAGGCCTGGGACTCCAACGTGCTGCGGGTGGCGATCAGTTGGAAGCGAGACCAGCGCTTGCACCGCAGCTATGCGGAACGTTTTGCGGCGGATCGTTACACGGCGGTGCGTTACGAGGATCTGGTGACCCGGCCGGAGGCGGAGCTGCGGCGGCTGTGCGAGTTCCTCGGTGAGGAATTCACCCCGGACCTGCTCGAACATCACAAGCGTGCCGACACCGGCTTTGCCAAGCGCGAGACGCACAAGGCTCGCACCCTGGAGCCGGTGACAAGCTCGCGCATCAGCCGCTATCGCCAGTCGCTCAAGCGCTCGGAGATCGCGCTGTTTCAACTTCTCGCCGGCGACGAACTCAGGCGGCAGGGATACGACCTCGAGCCCATTCCGAGTTGGCTGGGGTTGGTGCGGGCCCTGCGGCTGCTGCCGGCCTCGGTGAACGCCCACCGGCAGCGCGAGCGGCAGATTCGGGCCTTCAAGGCTGGGCGAGGCGGGTAGCCGGGGCCTGCGGGCAGGGCGATTGGCGCAAGCGGATCGTGTTTGCCGATGAGGGAAGCAATGATCTGTCGCCGCGCGTTCATTGACTCCGGCTGGTTGTACCTGCTCTCGGGCCTGGGCCTGCTGGCGGTGGTGGTGCTCTTGCCCGCCCAGGACGCCATGGAGGATCTGCGCTGGCAGGAACAACGCCTGCACGCCGGCGTCGAGCGCGAGCAGGAGCGCCTGCAGCGTTACGGTGAGTTCATCCGAGCGGTCGATCTGGAAGAGCCGGTCGTCGTTGAGCGCCTGGTGAGCACCAACCTCAACCTGGGCGATCCCAATCGCGAGCCGGTGTTGATGCGGGTGTCCCCCAACCGCGGCGATGTCTTCTCCTGGATCGAGCCTGAGCCGGTGCATCTGGAACAACCGCAGCGCCCGAGCACGCTTCTGCGGCGACTGCTGGCGCGACCGGGGCTGCGGCCCTGGCTGCTGGCGGGGTCGGGGCTGTGCATCTTCATCGGTCTGCTCCCGCCGGTGTGGAAGACCGAGGACGAGGAAGAAGACCGGAGCGAAGAGTAGACCTGGTATCGGTTGGGGGAGTAGCGCCAGCGCCGGTGCAACGAAGCCCGACCAACGGTCGCGGCTTTCTGCCGATCATTCGTTACTGCGGATTGATCACGGCGCCGGCATTGTCGCGCACGACTACCGTCACGTTCCCGTCCGCTTGCATCTTGATCGTGTTGCTGGCGTTATTGAGCAGACCATGGAACGACTGGCGACTGGCGGTCATGTCGCGCATGACGCCGGCGAACGCGCGGAATTTCACCCGGCCGGTCGCGGAGTCGAGTTGCAGCTCGCCGACCGATTCCGGCACGAGGGCGGCGTTGATGTCGCCGCGCCCGGTCAGGAGCAGCACCGGATCGCGCAAGGGGTAGTTCGAGCGCAGGATGATGTCGCCCTGCACCTGGTTGACCTGGATGGCGCCTTCGACGTTGACCAGTTCCGTGGTGCCGCGGACAAGCTGCACCCGCGTGCCCTGCACGGAGGGGAGGGTGATGGTGAGCAGCAGTTCGGAGGCGGTGTCATCGGGGTAGTTGGTGAGGCCTTCCACAACGAGGATGGAGCGGCCGTCGCGCTCTTTGATTTCGGCAATGACGTCGGTGCCGCTGACGACGGCGTCCTTTTCCTTGGGTGAGACCCAGGCGGCGACGCGGACGCTGGATTCGATGCCGATCGCGGTGGCGTTGGGGTTGCTGACGATCTTGACCGTCCCGCCGAACGATTTGACATCGACCGCGGAGGCGGTGGTGTTGGCGGGGTAATTCAGCCGCAGAGGAATCGTCTTGGCGACGCGACAGCCACTGGTGGCGGCGAGGCAACCCAGAAGCAGTAGGCCGGTGGTCAGGGTGCGGAAGGTGCGGTTCATGCGCGGATCCTTGCGAGCTGGCGCGGCGGAACGTGTGTTGGCACGCCCTAACCGCACGTGAATGCAGTCCCTTACGCCGACGGGGGCACGGCGGTTCGCGGCGGTTTCGCGACGGCGCGGGCGGCCGAAAGGGGCTTGTGAGTGTATCGACCCGAGACCGGGCCGGTCATGAGGCCCATCTCGACCCCGCCGGCAGCGGTAGACTGCCCTGCCAAAGCCGAAAGGAAGCCACTGTGGAGCAGATGCACGGAACGACCATTATCAGCGTGCGGCGGGGCGCGAATGTCGCCATGGCGGGGGACGGCCAAGTCACCATCGGGGCCACCATCGCCAAGGCCGACGCCGTCAAGGTCCGCCAGATCGAGGGCGTCGGCGAGGGGCAGGCGGGGGTGCTGGTCGGCTTCGCGGGGGCGGTGGCCGACGCCTTCACCCTGCTCGAGCGGTTCGAGGCCAAGCTGAAGGACTCGCCGGAGAACCTGACGCGAGCCTCGGTTGAACTGGCCAAGCAGTGGCGCTCGGATCGGGTGCTGCGGCGGCTGGAGTCGCTGCTGGCGGTGTCGGATCGGGGCAAGAGCCTCATGATCAGCGGCAGCGGCGAGGTGATCGAGCCGGCGGACGGTGTCGTCGCCATCGGCAGCGGCGGAAGTTACGCCCTGGCGGCGGCCCGGGCCCTGCTCACGCACACCGACTTGCCCGCCCAGGACATCGCCCGCCAAGCCCTGCTGACGGCAGCCGGCATCTGCATCTACACGAACGGCGAAGCGAGCGTCCTGGCGATTTGAGCGGACCTGGCGCGGTTATCGGGGTTTCACCCGGGGCATTCGCGAGCCCCTGGCCGCTTTTCCGGCAGCCCCTGGGAAACCGCTGGCCTCGGGGTGCGTATGATCGGGGGGGCGGTACGCCGATTCCAGGTGTGCTGCGCTCATCTCGCCCACTGGTTCTTGCGGGCGAGTCTGTCATGTGTGATCCGTTTGCCGATTCATCCCAGGCCTGTGCCTGTGGCGTTGCCGACTCACGGCGACCCAAGAGGAGCATCCTCTCATGTCCATGCCCCCCTCCCGCCGCCGCCTTCCGCTCCACGGGCTTGCCGCCCTCCTGGCCGTCGGCGGCCTGGCTTGCTCCGGTACGGCACTCGCCCAATCCACCGCCGAGCCGGACCGGCCCGATGTGGCGCGGCCGCTCGTCTACCGCATCCCCGGCGAGATGGAGCTGAGCGAACTCTACATCGGCGGCTACGAACTGTCGGAGACAGAGACAATCTGGCGCTTCATGTGCGGCTCCGACGTCCAAGGCCGCACCGTCGCGGACCTGCAGGCAATCGACGAGCTCATGCAGCAACACCTGGGCCGGCCCGATGTCGTCGTCCTTGACAGCGGCGGCCGCGAGGATGGACTCAACCTCATCTTCAGCATCGATGGCTCGGTTCCCCCCCGCTGCGGTGACGGCCATTCAACTGGCCGAGACGATCATTGAAGGGAAATTCGCCGACCCGGTCGAGGTGGTGATCAACATCGCTTATGACAATCTCGGGTCCGGCGTCCTCGGGGCGACGAGCAGCAACTACAAGGCGGCCTACTACACCACCACACGGAGTTCGCTCTACGACGGCCGGGACGCCGACGATGTGCTGCAGTCCTTGCTTCCTTACGGGTCCACGATTCCGGTGCGCTACACGGCCTCAAGCGACACCATCACCAATGAGACCCGTGTCTTCTTCACCTACGCCAACTATCGGGCGGTCGTCGGTACGGTCGGCGGCACCGGCGCCTCCATGGTCTTCAACACCCAGTTCACCTTCGACTACGATCCCTCCAACGGTGTGAACGGCACCTCTTTCATGGATGTGATCATTCACGAAGTGGGCCACGCCCTGGGCTTTACCTCCGGCGTGGACTTCCGAACCACCGACATCGAGGCGCTCGACTTGTATCGCTTCCCCCTGCAAGACGGCGACTACGACTACAACCCGGACATCGCCGCGGACTTCAACACCGCGCCCCGCCTGCAGGACTTCAACGCTCCCAACGGCCAGCACATGAGCGACCTGCTCAGCGTGGAGTATCGCATGGAGGACGGCAGTCCCTGGCAGGCGAGTCACTTCCGCGAGCAGGGCACTCCGATCGGCATCATGGATCCGGCGATCGGGCAGGGCGAGACGCTCTACCCGGACTACTTCCTGCAATCGGACCTTGACATGCTCGACGCCATCGGCTGGGACTACCCGGGGCCGCTGAGTGACTGCCCGCCGCCCGGTGTGTTGACGGTGACAGAGACGGTGCAAGAGGTCTGCGTCGGCGACTTCGCGACGTTGCAAGTTGTCTTGGCCCAGGGCGAAGAGGGCAACTTCCAGTGGCGCCGCGGCGAGACGCCCCTCGTAGATGACGGCGGCCACTTCGTCGGTAGCACCAGCGACACGCTCTTTATCATCGGCGTCCGGCCGGACGACCTGGGTGACTACAACTGCCTGGTGACCAGGGACTGCGGCTCTTCCAACGCCTCGGACACCTTCTCCCTGGTGCTCGGCGACGGCCCGGTCATGCTCGTCCAACCGGACGATGTCGTGGTTGACCTGGGCGATCCCGCGGTGTTCTTCGTCAGCGCCAGTGGCATTGCCCCGACCTACCAGTGGACCAAGGATGGCGACAACCTCGTCGATGATGGTCGTATCGTCGGCACCACAACCTCGCAACTGATCATCCTCAGCGCCGAAGCCGGGGACATCGGCGAGTACGTCTGCATGGTCGGCGACACCGGCGTCTGCACCGTCCCCTCCGACACCGCGACCCTGAGCATCAACGGCATCAACCCCTGCCCCGAGGATCTGAGCGGTGACGGCTACATCGGTCAGGCCGACCTCGGCATCCTGCTTGCCTCCTACGAGGTTGATGCCGGCGGCGACATCGACGGCGACGGCACGACCGGTCAAGCCGACCTCGGCCTGCTGCTCGCCTCCTACGACCAAGCCTGCCCTTAACCCACGCCTCCACCACGCCGGATGTGAGGAAGTGACGACGGAGGCCGCGCACCAACTGGTGTGCGGCTCTCCTTTGCGCCCGCCAAACCACCGCCGCCACGACCCCGCGAATACCATTCGCGGCTTTACCAAAGCCGCCGATGGCATCGGCGGGGAACCACCAATCACGTTCCGCTCGCCACGCCATGCCTCTCAAAGACCAACCACCGCCAGCACGACCCCGCGAATACCATTCGCGGCTTTCCCAAAGCCGCCGAGGGCATCGGCGGGGAACGCCGGCGGTGTTCACCACCGCCCGCCGCGTCGCACCCGCGACCGAGACTCGGAAGCGCGGCTACAATCAGACGATTCGACTGCCGCCTGCCGCGGCGCTTTGAGGTGACGCCATGCCCGTGTACGTGTACCAGGTGATCAAGGAAGACGACTCCGAAGGCGAGGTCTTCGAGATCTTTCAAGAGATGTCCGAGGACGCCTTGACGAAGCATCCGGAGACGGGCGAACCGGTCAAGCGTCTCATTACCGCGCCCAACCTGCCCAGCAAGTACACCGATGCCGCCACCAAGTCATCGCTGAGCAACAAGAACCTCGATCGCCTCGGCTTCACCAAGTACGAGAAGGCCGGCGACGGCAAGTACGAGAAGAAGGCGGGCAAGGGGCCCAACGTCATCTCCGCCGACTAACAAAGTCGGCGCGTGACCCATTCATCCATTTAGAGCAGTCCTACTTCAAGCGTAGCGGCGCCTGCCTTCAACGAGCCGCGACCGTGAGGGAGCGGTACGCTCGACCTCCCCGCGACGAATCGCCGCTGGCGACCATCGCGACCAGCATGCGAGCAGAGCAGCCTGCCGGTTCGGTAAGACCGCTTCCTCACGGGCGCGGCTCGTAAGAACGACAACACGCCACATCTGAGTTCGGAACGCTCTAGCGGCGGGGTTCACCCCGGGCTCGGCGCCACATCCATACAAAACGCGGGGCAAGCCCACGCCGCTAAATACCGGCTTGGTTAAGTACCGTTTCCTTGTGCCCGGCGTGGCGGAATCTCACTCCACACAAACTTCGCACAAACGCTCACGACCGCAGTAACAACCCATCATGCGCATCGCGCACGGTGTCGCGCAGCTCGCGCGGCAGGCAGGGCGAGTGAACAAGCAACCCCAGCACGCGCGTCAGGTCCGGCAACGGCTTCTTGCTGATGATCGCTTCCTGGTGCGCGTAGGCGGCCGCGATGGCGGCGAAGTACAGCGCTCGCGTCAGGCCGCGCCAGGGTCGCGAGTGCGCCCCGGCGCACAACCGCTTCGCCACCTGCTTGATGAGTCGCAACTCGCGCAGCGGCGTCGTCTCGCGATCGAGCAGCCATACCACCGAGACATCGCGCCCCATGATCCAGCACAAGGCGTGGTCGAAGGCGGGCAGCAACTCGACCGCGCGAAAGCCGGCGGAAAGAGGGTCGGCCCGCGGGTCGGGCTGGGGAACGGCGATGACCTGCTCGCCCGACAGGCCGAGCTTCAGGATTTCCGCCACGGTGTCGCCGCTCGAGCCGATGAGCGGCGAGCCCGCCGGGGACGGATCTCGCCCTGCACCCCCTTGTTTCCGGGATAGATTCGGCTCCTCGGGCTGGGCTGCTGCGGAGGTCATCCGTGGGTTCACCTGTCACCGGGGCTGCTTCCTACCGCCTCGATCAGCCGGGCCAGTTCCGCATCCACCTCGTCGTCCGAATCCACCCAGCGGCCCACCTCGTGGCGCAGCTCCACCTGAAACCGCTTGCGGGCCACCGCCGCCATGTTTGCCGCCTGGCGGGCATCGCGCAGCCCATGCTGCTCGGCCAGCAGCTCGTATCCAGGAGCAGATATGCCAAACAGGGTCGGTCGGATGATCTGTTCTTCGAAGATTCGGCAATGCCGACCCAGGTCGTCCCGCTCGCAAGCCGCCCGAGCCCGCTCCAGGGCGCGATGGATGGCCGTGGTGGCAAGCTGGTAGTCGAAAGCGGCATCCGGCGAGCGGGCGTCGATCGGCTCTTCCATTCCCAAGCCTGGGCTCAGCGAGCGCAACATGCCTGTGGGCCTGCTTTTGCGAGCGCTGGCCCGGCGATGCTCCTCCGCCAGAAAGTGCCGCACCGAGGTCTTGATCAGGGCTCGAAACCGGCCCCGGCTGCGGTCCGCCGAATGAAACAGCCCCCGCTTGAGCACCACGGTGGCGATGAACTCCTGGGCCAGGTCCACCGCTTCCTGGCGAGGCCGACCCGAGCGGCGGATGTAGGCGAAGATCGGGGCCCAGTAGTCCCGCAAGAGCCGAGCCAGGGCCGCCTCGGCGAACTCTTCGCGGCTGTCCATGAGGGCTCCGACCAGCGACCAATCGGTCTCGTCGAATGATGCGTGCGAACCGCCCAGGAAGATGCTCATCGATCGCCCCTCTGGGGTTACGAGATGAAGACTGCCACTCTCAGACCAGCATAGCGTGCCCGCCGGCGCAGGCGAACGCCGCGCCTTGGACCACACCCTTCCATTCGAGCAACGTCGAAGCCATGTTCCCGATTGCGAGCCCCTACTCCTTCACGCCCAGCCACAGCCCGTCGGCGATCGGCACGATGACGGCCTGGAAGTCGTCGCCGGCGGCGATCGCGTCGTTGCACTGTTGGATGGCGCGCACTTGCTGATCGCCGCTCTCCTCCACCACCCCACCGCCGCGGAAGGCGTTGTCCACCATGAGAATGCCGCCACGCCGCAGCAGGCGCGTCGCCTGCTCCAGGTAGAGGGGATAACTCTCTTTGTCGGCATCAATGAAGATGGCGTCTGCACAGTTCGGCGCCATGCCTGACAGCACGTCCGCCGCCGGGCCCAATCGCACCTCGACCTTCTTCGCCACGTCGGAGTTGGCAATCCACTCTTCGGCGAAGTCGGCGTGCTTGGGGTTGATCTCGATCGTCTTAACCAAGCCGTCTGCCAGCAGAGCCCGGGCCATGATGATGGCGGAGTAGCCACAGAGCGTGCCGACCTCGATCACATCCCGCGCTCCCGAGAGGCGCAAGACGATCTGCATGAGCGTTGCCTGCTCGGGCGCGATCCAGATCTGCGGAATGTCCGCCGCCATCGCCGCGTCCTTGAGGTTCTTAAGAAAGGCATCCTCCCGCGGGCTGTGGTCCACGACGTACGCCCGAAGCGCCTCTGGCAACGTCCAGGTTTCACTCGACATGCTTCCGCCCTTCTGAATCGTCCCGGGGTCGCGCCTCGCGCTCCTGGCGATACACCTCGCGATCCCGAGCGTAGTCCTCCGGCGACTGGCTGAGTTCAACCGGTTCGCCCTGCCGATGCAACTCATGCAGGTGTCGCAGTTGGGGAACGCACCAGCCACAGCCGCTGCCCGCTCCGAGACACTCACTGATGAGTGAGGCGACCGGCGGATTCTCTCGGCGCAAATAGGAGCACACCTTGGCCACCGAAACGTGGAAACACAGACAAACGTCGTCCTCGGACTTCATACCGGCTCACCCGGGCGCAGAAAACCAAAGTGCAGCTCCGCGTGCCGACAATGCAGTTTCAACCAGTCCGCATGCTCCATCTTGCCCAGGATCGGCGAGCTGGCCGTCATCTGCTCACTCTTCACACGAGCAATCACCTGGCGCAGGTTCTCATGTGCTTCTTCAAACGTAATGTCTTTCCGCGGATGCAACTCCTTGAAGTTCGCGGGCAGCTTGTAGCCGGCACTCCAAGGCTTGTTTAGAATTCGCTTCCGCATCACCTTGGCCATGAGCCGCATGGGAAGAGACGAGCGGTAGGGTGCGGGAAAGCCGTCAAGCGAAAACTCGATGAGTTGTGTCACGTGCTGCACGATCATGCCCGCGGTCCAGTTGCCGGTTGTCTGGATCGGCCCCTGGGCGAGCGTATCAACCTCACCGATGATGCAGTTCTCGCAGGAGAAGTTAAGTTTGCGCCTCGGGGCCTTCTTGATGTCAACCATGGCTGCGTACTCCCGTCCCCGGATTCAAAGCTCAACGGTTCTGCCGACGACGAAGCATTGCCAATCCGGAAGTTGCGGTGGCATGCCGGCCATCGCCTCCTCCTCGTCGTCCTCCTCCTCCTCCACATCGGGTTTCCAGGAGAGTCCCGCCCCGGGGTTCGTGTCGAAGTCCCCCTCGTTGTCTTCATCGTCGCCCATCAACTCGTCGACCGTGGCGTAGAGATTGGTCACCGGCGATACGTAGAGGTTTCCTTCCTCGTCGACGGCGTCGCCCAGGCGATCGTAAACTTCAGCCCGCTTGAATCCCGCCTCCTTCATCGCTTCGATGACCTCACAAGGCGTCCACAAGCGCCAGTGATAGAGGAAGGCCGCCGCCATCTCCGAACCGTCATCGAACTGAAAGCTCATGCGACAGCCGAGCTGATTGCTCATGACGTTGACCGCTTCGTTCTCCCAGGTGTAGGTGATGTCTTCGGTCAGGCGCACCTGGATGGCGGTGTTGACCAGGGTGCTGGCCCCGCCGAAGAGATCGAGCACCAGGACACCCCGCCGCCCCTCCAGACGCCGGCGCGCGTGCCGTAGGTACGCGACCAGGGCCTCGCGGTCGTGGCACTCGCAGATGGAAAAATTGAGGACAGCGATGATGTCCGCCGGATCGTCCGCCGCCAGCACGTCGCTCCGATGCAGGACGACCCGCTCGCCGCCGGCTCGGCGCAAGGGCTCCTCATCGTGGTCGACCGCGATCGCGGAGAAGTCCTCGCCCTGCTCGGCCCAGTTGCGCGAGATGGCGGCTGTCCCCGAGAAGTCCTCACCCAGGATCCTGGGGTCCCCCGTGTGCAGGGCCCGCAAAAAACGAACCATCATTTGCGGATTCTGGGCCGCTTGCTCGTAGAGAACGTACTTGTCCGCCTGCTCAGCCTTGCTCACGTGCCAATCCATTCCCGGGCGGTTCTTGGCTCCGCCCCCTGACCAACCACAGAACTCTTGGTGTGACAACATCTTGCCTGCGGCATCCCGGCCGCGACGCACCGCCCAGCCGCCGGCAGTGGTCAGGCATGATACGCCACCGGACATCGGGCGGATCGGCTCGGTACACTCAATCGACCGAACGCGGAGCCTGGCATGACAGAGAGCCCGTGGACCCACATCGACTCCCCCACCGACCCCCGCCTCGAACTGTACCGCGATCTCAAGGATGCAGATCTGCGGAAGCGCGGCAATCGCTTCCTGGCGGAGGGCGAGCTTGTTGTGCATAAAGCACTGCAAATGCACATCTTGGGTGCTGTTCAAATGGAGTCGGTCCTGGTCAACCCCGCCCGACTGAGAGCCATGGAAGAGGTCCTGCGCCCCCTCGCTGAGGCCGGCCTGCCCATCTATCTCGGCACCCAGGAGATCCTCGACGCCATCACCGGCTTCCATGTGCATCGCGGCTGCATGGCGATCGGTACCTGCCCGAATGAAAAGACGTTAGACGATGTTCTGCCACCCGACGACGACCCCTCGCTCATCGTCGTCTGCGAAGCCCTGCGGCACGTGGACAACCTTGGCATCATTTTCCGCAACGCCGCCGCCTTCGGCGCTGACGCCCTCATTCTCGATCCGGAATCCTGCGACCCGCTCTACCGTCGGACGCTGCGTGTTTCCATCGGCCACGCCCTCCAGATGCCCTGGACCCGCCTGCACGACTGGCCCGGCGGCCTGGGCAGCCTTCAGGAGCGCGGCTACACCCTCGTGGCCCTGGCCCTCACCGACGCCGCCGTGCCCATCCATGAGTACGCCTGGCCGCCGCGCACCGCAGTCGTCCTCGGCTCCGAGGGACCCGGCCTGCGCTGGAAGACCATCGATGCCTGCGACGCTGTCGTCAAGGCCCCCATGTTCCCTGGCGTCGACTCTCTCAACGTCGGCACGGCCAGCGGCATCGCCCTCTACGCCGCCCGCTATCGACTTTCCACCGTGCCCAGCCAACATTAATCAAGCAGCGCACGACCCCTCCCCCACTATCCTGGGTTTAACATGACATCGATCACCATCAAGAATCTCGTCAAGTGCTTTGGAAAGACCACCGCCGTCGATGGCGTCGACTTGCACATCGCACCCGGCGAACTCTTCTTTCTCTTAGGCCCGTCCGGCTGCGGAAAAACCACGATTCTCCGCATGATTGCCGGCTTTATTCAGCCCACCTCCGGCAGCATTCATTTCGACGAGAAGAACGTCACGAACGTCCCTGTTAACAAACGTAATACGGGCATGGTCTTTCAATCCTATGCCCTCTGGCCCCATATGACCGTCGCCGAGAACGTGGCCTTCGGCCTGAACGTACGTAATGTTAAGGGACAGGAGCGCGAGGATCGCGTCGCGGAGGCCCTGGGCACGGTGCGCATGCTGGACTATGCCAAGCGCAAGCCGAACGAGTTGTCGGGCGGCCAGCAGCAGCGCGTCTCCCTCGCCCGCGCCCTGGTGGTCAAGCCGACCGTGCTCCTGCTCGACGAACCGCTGAGCAACCTCGACGCCAAGCTGCGCCTGGAGATGCGCTCGGAGATCCAGCGCATCTGCAAGGAGACGGGCATCACCACGGTCTACGTCACCCACGATCAGAAGGAAGCCCTGAGCATGGCGGACGGGGTGGCGGTCCTCAACGTCGGCCAGGTCGTGCAGACCGGCCCGCCGCGCGACCTCTACGCCCGTCCTACCAGCCGGTTCGTGGCCGACTTCCTCGGCGAGACGAACTTCCTGCAGGCCACCATCAAGGAACGCAGGCCCGGCACGCTCATTCTCGAGTCACCGGCCGGCGATCTCGTGTCCACCGCCTTCGACGAAGGTTTGGTTCCTGATCGGGGCAATGTCACCTGCTCGATCCGACCGGAGTCGCTGACCGTCGGCGGTGGCGATGGCACTAACTTGCTTATTTGCAAGTGCTTAGACAGTATTTTCCTCGGCGAAATCGCCCAACATCAAGTCGAGCTTCCCGACACGACGCGCCTGCGTTTGCTGGAGCTCAACCCGCAGTTGCGCTCGCGCCTCGAGCCGGGCGCAGAGGTCAAGCTGTCGGTGGCCCCTGAAGATGTCGTGGTGCTCGCCGACTGATCAGGCCACGTCGCGTTGCGCTTCGGTTGCATCGGACTTGGCCGGCAAGTCGGCAGCGGGGAGGAAGAGCGTGAACGTCGTCCCTTGCCCCACGATCGACTCGACGTTGATGCGCCCCCCCACTTCTTCGATCGCCTGCCGGCACACGGTCAGCCCCAGGCCCGTTCCCACATCGTCCGAGGGTCGATTCCGGTAGCTGACGAAGGGATCAAAGATCCGCGCCAGCAGCTCCGACTCGATGCCGCAGCCGTTGTCAGCAACGGTGACACAAACAATGTTCTCTTCCTGGCGCCAGGCCTTGACGCGGAGCTGTGCCTTGCCGCGGGTCATCGCCTGCTGGGCGTTGAGGATGAGATTGACCAGGACCTGTACGAGCAAGACGGGGGGCATGGCGACCGCCACATCGCCCTCGATGTCGCAGATGAAGTCGACGCCGTCTTTCTTCGGATCACGCGCCAGGCAGCGGAGGGCGTCGCTGACGACGCTGTCGACGCGTGTGACGTGATCGCTCTCGGTGTCGCGGACGAAGCCAAGGATAGCGGAGACGATTTCGGAAGCGTGCTGGCTCCCCTCCGCAGCTCGTTCGAGGGCCTTGGTGACAAGACCCTCATCCTGCTGGTCCTTGAGGGCGAGCTGGGCGTAGCTGAGGATGGGGGTGAGGATGTTGTTGAGCTCGTGGGCGATGATGCCGGTCAGGGTGCCCAGGCTCATCAGCCGGTTGGCGCGCTGCAACTGTCGGTCGAGGCTTTGCACCTCGCCCTGAATGTGCAGGAGCCTGCCGAGTATCTGGCGCTCGTCGAACTTTGAGACTGCATCCTTGCTCATGTATGGCCTCCGCGCCGGACTCATCATCGACCGGCCGCAGTCCCTGCTTGAGGGTGTTTGGAGAGGCCGGGGCGGTAGCCGGGGAGACACGCGACGAGCTATCGGACCTGGTGTTCCACGTGGAACAGGGCGCGACGCAAGGCGGCCGGCGCCGGCGTTCCACGTGGAACACCCAAGAAACAGCGGCTCCGCCCCGCGCACACCTGTGCGCCGGAGAACGGCGGAGTATGATGCAGCCACGCACGCTAAGGAGGACCGCATGGCCAGTCGATCCCGCTCCGGTCGTCGCCTCGGTAGGGGCCTTGCCAGTCTCATGACTCCCCCCGCCGAGGTCACCCCCCCCGCCGATGCCCCCGCCGCTCAGCCCCAAGTCCCCCCGCCGCCAACAAAACCCTCGCCGCCGGCGACCACTACCGCCGTCGGCGATCGCCTCCTCGAGCTTGATATCAGCCTGATCGAGCCGAATCCCCACCAGCCTCGCCGCCACTTCGACGAGGCCGCCCTCACAGAGCTTGCCGACTCGATCCTCGCGGCCGGCCTGCTGCAGCCGATCGTCGTTCGCCCCCAGACAGGGAAGCAGGGGGGGTACCAGCTCATCGCCGGCGAACGGCGCTGGCGCGCTGCCAAGCTGGCCGGCCTGGCCACCATCCTCGCCCTCGTGCGCGAGACCGGCGACCAGGAAGCCGCCGAATTCGCCCTCATCGAAAACCTGCAGCGGACCGACCTCAACCCCATCGAGCGAGCCGAGGGCTTGCAGGCCCTGGCGGACCGCTTTGGCCTGACCCAGACCGACCTCGCGCGCCGCGTCGGCATGCCCCGCCCCAGCATCGCCAACCTGCTGCGGCTGCTCCAGCTTCCCGCCGAGGTCTGCGAACTTCTCCGCCACGAAGACCTCAGCCTGGGCCACGGCAAGATTTTAGTTGGCTTATCTGATAATCAGATTTGTTCACAAATAGCGGTTCGCTGCGCCCGGGCCGGCTGGTCGGTGCGCACCCTCGGGCAAGAAGTGGCGCGCCTCGGGCAGGCGCCGCCGCCCAAAACCGCCAGGCCGGAGCGCTCGCCGCATCTGCACGACCTGGAGACGAAGCTTGCCGGCCACCTGGGCACGAAGGTAAACATTCGCCAAGGCCGTAAGAAGGGCGCTGGCAAACTCATTATTGAGTTCTATGATCTCGATCAATTCGACGGTCTTATGGAGCGCTTCGGCTTCCAACAGCAGTAGGGGGGTCAGCGCTTCTTCGCCCCCGGCGAATGCGCCGGGTGGACTCGGACAGACACACCGCCTGTTGTCCGTGTGTAGTCCTCGTGTACACGAACAGACAACCAGCCTACTCTTCATTCGTTGACAGTCGATCGCGATGGGCGAGCGCCAGCCAGACGAAGCCGCTCGCCCCCAGGAACGCCAGCACCGTCAGCAGAACAAAGGCATTGGCGCCCATGCCGGGCACGTGCAGGACGTTGTCCACGGTGATGTTGACTCCCAATCCGTTCAGGTGCTCCACGGCCGAGCGCAGGTACGCCGCCAGGCCGCCCAGGGGAATGCTGAATCCCGCGTAAATGAACATGCCGAGGAAGGGGCCGATAGCGCCGCGTATGCCGGTCAGCGTGACGTGCAAGCCCATGTAGATCGGCGCCATTTGTCGGGAGGAGAAATCGTGGTGTCCCAAGCTCCAGGCCAGGGCGCCGCCGCCCCGGGCGAAACCGATCACCACGCGCGAGATGTAAATCACCCAGAGCAACTGCCAGAGCATGCCCACCGCGGTCAGGCCGATGGCGACGACAAAGAACCAGGAGTGAATCGCCCGAAACTGCATGACGTGCACTCGGGTGAGGAAGCGCGCCCAGAAGGGCAGGGCGATCACCATCATGCCGATGGGAATGGCCGTCGTCAGCGTAATCGAACTTCCGTAGGGCAGGCCGAAGGTTTCATCAAGCGCTTTAATGAACGGCGGCATGATGGAAAGATTGGCGATCCCCAGCACGAATTGGCACATCATATAGAAGCGATAGCTGCGATCATCGCGTAGCACCCGCAGCATGGCGACGGGCGAGGCCTTGCCATTCCCCTGATCCATCTCCCGGCGCTCGGCTCGAATATACGATCGGCCTTGCCGCCAGCGTATCTTGCGAAAACTCAGCGCCCCGATGAACCCCAGGCCGGCGGCGATGGGAAAGATGGCGTGGTAGCTGCGCTCGTTGCTGTCGAGCACGTACCCCGCCGCCAGGCTGAAGAGCGCCAGCAAACCGGCGGTGACGATGGTGAAGTTGCCGGTGACGTGGAAGCGCACCTGCCTGGGATAGTTGGCCCGCCAGATGTCGGCCCGAACGGTGAGGATGCCGGTCATGCAGACGCGGCCGGCGACGGAGGCGAGCAGCAGCACCCACAGGCCCAGCGCGGTTCCCGCCGGCGCCAGGGCCAGGACAAGCAGGCTGGCGAGCAGGCCGAACTGAGCCAGGTTCACGATGCGGACGCGATCCCGGCCGTAGGCCGCCTGGGTCCAGAGGAAGCTGGCCATGTTGGCCATGACCGGGGCGGCGGAGATGAAAGCGATGGCGATGTCGGGGGCGTCGAAGGCTTTCTTGGCGATGACGCCCAGCACCCCGCCCTCGAGCATGGCGAGGGCGGCAGGCATGAAGGTCGCCGACACCATCTCCCGACGATAGGAGGGGCGACTCAGGAGCGGCAAGTGCCTGGGGTCAAAGCGATTCCAGCGCTTCGGCGTCGGGGAGACCGCCGACTGGGCCGCCTCCGGAGAACGCGAAGCTGGGTTGGGGGAGCATGCCACGCCGCCATGATAGGCCCGGCCACTCCCGACAACGGGCGAGAGGGGGCCTGGATCGCCGGCCCCAGCAAGATTGCTGCCTCGCGCCGGACCCCCGACCCGACCCGGAGCCGCCCTCCGCGAGGAGGACGCTCGCGTTCAGGGTGAGCCGGCCGCAATTGACAGCACGCTGCCAAGACAAGATGTAGTGGCAGCGCGTGCGATAGTCACAATCGGAAGGGGTAGGTCAGGCCTAGTACGGCGAGGGAGCGTTGTGCAGACGCGAGGGCCGCTCCCGGTAAAAGGCTCGCAACAGATCGCCATGCATGGCGCGGCTGTTCGTGTTGTCGGTGTAGGCCAGGATGTTCGCGACGTCGATGTCGCGCTCGTACAGCGTCTTCAGCTCCGGGGTCAGGTTGTTCAGCACCTGCTCGTGACGGGTGAGCGGCTCGCGATCCTGCGAGGAAGAACAACCGACGACGAGGCTCAGGCCCAAACCGGCCAGAAGACTCACCGTGAGTCGGCGACGGAACGAAGAGGATCGGGCGTTTGTCATAAGCGCAGCCTGCCTTTCTTCACTGCCTGTTTTTACCCCGAGAAGGGGGCTCGGTCAAATACCAACCAGTGGATGCGTCGTGGGCCCACCCCTCACCGCACCCACCCGCGCCGGATGAGAGCTAGAATGAGCCCAGGTCGCCTTTACCTGCAGGGTTCGCCCGGCGTCCGTTTATGTTCCGAACCTTTGAGACCCCGACGGATCCGAAGCATTCGGCCGCGAAGACCATGCCTCCTTTGTGTGGAAGGTCGGGACAGGCCGGCGACGGAACCACCTTGAGAACGGGGTTCGAACATGCAGACGCTCCGGCCCAGGCGGATGAAGGCCCTTTGAGACCCGCGCCCAGCAACGGCGCGGGTTTCTTCTGGGCGCTGGTATGCCTCGATCTGGCGAAGAACCAAGGAAACGCCGCCGCGCGCAGACAACCCCGCCGAGAGAAGCGATGCGGCTTCCGGGCGGGGCTTGTAGTTCAAGTCATGTTCAAGTGCTCAGCCGAGCAGTTCGTCGAGGGCGGCGGTGAGATCGCCCTTGCTGGTCACGCCCACGAATTTCTTGGCCAACTCCCCGCCCTTGAAGATCATGACGGTGGGAATGGCGCTGATCTGAAACTTGATGCCGGTGTTGCGATTGGCATCCGTGTCCATCTTGCCGACCTTGACCTTATCCGTGTACTCGCCGGCGACCTCTTCGATGGTGGGAGCGAGCATCCGGCAGGGCATGCACCACTCCGCCCAGAAGTCGACGAGGACGGGCATCTCGGCCTGGAGCACCTCTGCCTCGAAGTTGTCATCGGTGAACTCAAAGACGTTCTCGCTGGCCATGACTGGCTCCTTGACCGTTGGATAGGCGATACACGGGTTCCGCGCCCCGCCCCGACAGGCGCGAGGGCAATCGTAGCAGGCGCGACTAGAGAATTCCATGCCCGGAAAACACCGCTCTGCGCCGCTCACGCCGTCTCAAAAGCGGTCGCCACCGCCAGCGCCTGCCGGTGTGCGAGAACATCGTGCACGCGGAAGAAGCGAATCCCGACACGGTGCATCAGCACCGCCGCCGCCACCGAAGCCGCGTCCCGATCCGCCGGTGTTTTCACGCCTGCCAGCGCCCCCAGGAAGCTCTTGCGACTGGCGCCCCAGAGCAGCGGCCGCCCCAAGTCGGCGAGCTCCGCCGGCCGGCGCATCAGCGCCAGGTTCTGCGGCACGGTCTTGCCAAAGCCCAACCCCGGGTCCAGGGCGATCGCCTCCAGTTCGACGCCGGCTTCCGCCGCCGCCCGCAATCGCTCCGCCAGGCCGGTCCGAAGCACCGTCCCGATGTCGCCGGCAATCGGAGCCTGGCGGTACTCGTGCGAGTAGAGATCCTCATCCGGCGGTCGCAGGCGATGCATGAGCACCAGCCCCGCCCCCCTGGTGGAGGCAATGTGGAAGATTTGTGGGTCCTCCGCTCCCGCAGAAACGTCGTTGATCGCGTCCGCCCCCGCATCCAGCGCCGAGCGGGCCACCTGGGACAACGTGGTGTCCACGCTGATCGGCACCTCGATACGCGCGGTTCGAATCCCCGCAATGACCGGCACGACGCGACGAATCTGCTCCGCCGCCGGCACGCGCTGAGCCCCGGGGCGGGTCGATTCACCGCCCACATCGAGCATGTCCGCCCCTTGGTCGATGCACTCGCGAGCCCGCTCCACCGCCGCCTCGACGGAGGTCAACGCTCCGCCGTCACTGAAGCTGTCAGGCGTGACGTTGAGGATCGCCATCAGCCGCGGCTGCTCGAACGTCAGGCAGCGACCACGGCTCAGTCGCCAGGCGGGGATGGCCGGGGCAGTGGGGGGAGTGGGCATGCGGGCAGCGTAGCAGGGAAGAAAAAACACCCCCAACCTGGCGGCCGGGGGCGTTGCGAATCTGGTCCTTGGTGAATCAGCCAACCCAGAGGCCGGCCGGCAAGACACTCAGAAGGGGAAGTCGTCTTCCTCTTCCTCGTCGTAGTTCTCTTGCATGTCGTTCGCCGCCTGCTCCAGGTTCTCAATCATCTCCTTGATGGAGAGCATGAGTTGCATGGGCACGAAGGCGGTGCCGCCCATCTCGCCGTTGCCCACGGTCATGGCGAACCCGATCGGGGGCATTTCGTCGGGAACTTCGAGGGGCATGCCCAGGAACATCGCCGCCATGGGGGCCGCCATCTTGGCCAGGCCTTCCACGCCGACGTAGCCTTCCGCGACGCGATTCTTGGGCAGCATCTGACTGATGGCCTTGATGTCGGCGTTGTTGGCGAGCACGTCGCCATCGTCGCTCTCCAGCGACTTGATGACCTCTTCCGCGAAGGCGTTGTCGGTGCCGATGGTCTGCACGATGGCGTTCTTGGTCGGGATCATGTACCCGCGCGGGCCGGGACCGCCGAACATCAGCATCATGCTCTGGCCGGCCTGGGCCATCTCCGGTGCGAAGATGAAGTTAAAGCCGTACTTCGCCGCCTGGTACCCGGCGATCTCGACGGCGTTGGGCTCCAGGTTGGTCGTGATCTTCATGCCGTTCTGCTCGGTGCCGTCCATTCCGATGATGGCGTCGGTGGCCAGCTTGAAGGTCTTCTCGGCATCGTTGCAGTAGTTGATGGTGACAGTCTTGGTGAGCAGACCGCCGAACATACCGCTGGGCGGGATGTAAACCGCGGTCTCCTGGCCGGAGCACTGATCCAGCATGGCCCACGCCATGTCGGAAGAAGGCTGGTTGCCGGCAAGGTCCTTGAAGGGTTCAAAGACCTTCATGACCTTGCTGTCCATGCCCAGGACGAAGAGGAAGTCACCCGCGGGGGCCCTTCGCAGCAGCGGCGCCGAGGCGCGTGCCGCGCGGGCGGCGCTATGCAGTTCCGAGCCGTCGACGAAGGCTGCGGCGAAGTTCATGCTGACGCCAAGCTGCGTGGAATCCATACCCAGGGCGAAGACGTCGACCTGCTTGGCCAGTTTCTTCATGGCCTCCTGCTGCTCTTGCGCCTGGGCGCCCATGCCGGGACCGCCCATCATGGCAGCCATCTGCATGGCCTGATCCATGGCCTCGAGAATCGGGTCCATGTCGAAGATCAGCAGCGACACGGCGCTCTTCTCAGCCGTCGCCAGCACGCCCTTGGGCAGCTTGGCGAGGCGAAGCTGGGCGGCGGCGGGGTTCGGCTCGAAGCCTTCCAGCAGCTCCGCCATCGGGGCCAACGCCAGGTAGCCACCGATCTTCTTGGCGAAACCAGGCTCGCCCATCGGCATCATGATCTCCGCGATCGCGGCACTCGGGTCGCCGCCCAGGGCTTCGACCACGGCGTCGTAGTCGTTGACGCTGGCGAGCATCACCATCGGGGGCTCGGCGCCGCCCAGGGGATCGAACTCGAGGAAGATCATGCCCACGGCCCCGTCGAGGTTCACGCTCTCGCCCAGACCGAACATGGCGCGGGCGTCGCTCATCTTGGGAACCATGAGAGCCAGGGCCTCGCTGATGCCGTCGACCTTGGTCTCGAAGTCGCCATAGTTGGGGGCATAGATGGCCAGGGGGGCGTCTTCCGGAATCATCTCCAGGAACGACACTGCCTTGGCGCGAGCCTGCGGGGTGACCATCGCGGTCACCAACAGCAGACAAACGCCGAACAGAAGACGCTGCATTCGGGTGTTCATATCCAAGTACCTTTCGCTGTATTTTCTCTTGGTGATGTCGTGAAACGGCACCCCACGGGCGTGGCGGGAGTTGTGGGAATCATATCGGAGAGGTCGCGGCATGGTCCGTTATGTCGGCACGTTTGCTAGGTATGTCGGCGACGCGCGCAGGCGCCTTCGCTTTCTCTTTGGGTTCTCCAACCTTTCCGTTTTCACACGCGAAAACCGCTCGGCTTGACCAGCACCGTCAGTCACCTAGGATGGCGTGGCGTTCAGATGACGACCCCCGTGTCCGATCGGGCGAAAGCCCGGTTTAGGAGCCTTGCCCGTGATTCCGAAGCCGCCGCCGCGTGACGGCCAACTGGGTTTTTTATACATCCCCCCATTTCGGGTGCAGGGGTTCTCTGTCGCCGGGGAATGGACGGCCATTCAGATTCCCGAACTCGATGTCTGTTTTGACATCGGCACCTGCCCCCGGGCCGCCCTGGCCAGCCGCTACATCGCCCTCACCCATGGACACATGGATCACGTGGGCGGCCTGCCGTACTACTTCAGCCAGCGCCACTTCCAGGGCATGGGGACGGGCAAAGTGGTCTGCCATCCGGAGTTGGCGACCGCCGTGCGGGCCATGATGCAGTCCTGGATCGAGGTTGAGCAGCAGCAGACGCCGCACGAAGTCATCCCCCTCGAGCCCGAGGCGGAGATCGAGATCAAGAACAACCTGTTTCTGCGTGGCTTCGCCATGGACCACACCGACAGCGCCATGGGCTACAGCCTCATCGAGCGTCGCACCAAGCTGCGCGAGGAGTTCCTAAACCTGCCCCAGGAGAAGCTGCTGAGCCTGAAGCAGCAGGGCGTTGAGATCACGCGCGAGCTGCGCATTCCGCTCGTCACCTACACGGGCGACACCTTCGCCGGGCCGCATCTCATTCGGCCGGAGCTGCTCGACGCCAAGATCGCCATCATCGAATGCACCTTCTTCGAGCCCGACCACAAACCACGCGCCAAGGTCGGCAAACACCTACATGTAGATGATGTGGCCGAGCTCCTCCCCAAGCTGTCGGCGGAAGCGGTCGTTTTGGTGCACCTGTCGCGACGCACGAATCTGGCCTACGCCCGCAAGCGTTTGGCGGAGATCGTGGATTCGACGGAAGCCCAGCGTCTGCACTTCCTCATGGACCATCGCAACAATCGTCTGCGATACGAGCAGCAGCGCGCCGACGCGGAAGCACAAGTCGCGGCACAAGAAGCCGCCTCTGAGAGCACCTGACGCGGGATGCTTCAATCGATGCGACGATTCATGCTTCTTCTGGTTGACACCTCCCCAACCGCGTCGTAGTTTTTCAATTGCTGCGTTCGACGTTTGTCCCGGTGGGCGTCCCTGCGCTGGTAGCTGGAAATTGGACGACGGGACTGAGAAAACACACACCCTCGCGCTCTTGAAAGCGCGCCTCGGTTTGCTAGCTCTCGATGCCGACGATCAATCCCCGACAAGTCTGGGAGCGCGTTCTTACGCGCCTGCGTGCTGAGCACCCACAAATGTGCCGGCACTGGTTTCGCGCCATTCAGCCAATCGGGGAGGTGGACGGCTCCTTTCGCGCCATTGTCGAAACTTCCGTTCATAAGAGCTATTTGCAGAAGCAGTGCGCCGAGTATTTCAACGACGCCCTGCAACAGGAGACGGGCCGGCTCGTGCCCATTCTCTTCGTCGACTCCGATACCGAACCGGCGCAGACAACGAACGGCACGGCGAATGGCCATGCCTTGAGCGCCATCTGTGACGATGTGGTCATCAACCCCGACTACACCTTCGAGAACTTCATCGAGGGACCCAACAACCGGCTCGGCGCCGCCGCCGCCAAGGCCGTCGCCGACGGGCCCGGCACCGCCTACAACCCGCTCTTCGTGCATGGCGGCGTCGGCCTGGGCAAGACGCACCTCCTGCAGGCCATCTGCCAGCACGTCCTCGACCGCCAAGCGAACGCCAGCATGCTCTACGTGAGCTGCGAGCGCTTCATGAGCCTGTTCATCGACTCGGTGCAGCGCGGCGAGTGCGGCGCGTTTCGCGATCGCTTCCGCCATCTGGATGTGCTGGTCATCGATGACATTCACTTCCTCGCCAAGGGTGATCGCTCCCAGGAAGAGTTCTTTCACACGTTTAACACGCTCTACCAGGCGCGCAAGCAGATCATCCTCTCTTCCGACGCCAAGCCGGATGAAATTCCCGCCCTGGAGGAACGACTCGTCAGCCGCTTCAACTGGGGGCTCGTCGTGGAGATCACCGCGCCTTCCTTCGAGACGCGCCTGGCCATCGTCCGCCAAAAAGCCCGGGTGCGCGAACTGCACCTGCCCGACGATGTCGTCGACTACATCGCCCGCAAGATCGATCGCAACATTCGCGAACTCGAGGGCGCCATCACCCGCGTCCAGGGCCAGGCCATGCTCACCGAAGGTTGCATCGACATGGACACCGCCCGGGCGGCCCTGGGCGATAACGCCACGGAGCCGCGCCGCCGCGCCCTCTCGATTCAGGCCATCGCCGACGCCGTCGTCGATCACTACGACATTCGCCTCACCGATCTGCAATCGAAGCGACGCCAGCGCTCGGTGACGCTGCCCCGGCAAATGTGCATGTACCTCGCCCGCAAGCACACCAGCCACAGCCTGGCGGAAATCGGCGGCTTCTTCGGCGGCCGGGATCACACCACGGTCATGCACGCCGTCCAAGCCATCGAGAGCCGACAACACGAACTCGAGCACATCCGCGATGACCTGCGCCTGCTCGAGACGAAGCTGCAACCGTTCAACTGATTCACCTGCGGTACCCGATGAAGCGACGCGGCCTGGCCGCGGTTTCGCCCCGCGCCCTGGGCGGGCGCCGTGCTGCCTCACCTCAGTTTCCCCGAGAAGACACAACCGACAGCCCCGTGGATTGCTTGTCGGTGGCGCGCGGCGGCACTGGTCCCGCCTCGGCGCCCCCTCAGTTTGCAACCGCCTCGCCCCCCGCGCCTCGCTGTGGACATCCTGTCGGCAACCGTGCCGCCGTTCGCTTGGACTCGAATTCCGACAGCAGACCGACAGAGACCGCACCTGCGGCCGGCAGCGCTAAGGTCGGTCGCGTCAACGAGATCGAGGCCGCGCCAACCGCGTTCTCCACAGAGCGCCAAGGCTAATTACGAAGATGAAGAGAGTTCTTAATTCTCTTCTTAAGAAGAGGTCACCTCACCCCCGCACGGCTTCCCCCTGGCATCGCGGACAGAAGACCGTGGCCCGACCGATCACGCGAATGCCGACAAGAGTGGTTCGACACTTTCGGCACGGTTCTCCAGCGCGGCCGTAGACTTTGTGACTCGTCTGGAAGTATCCCGTAGCGCCGTCGACGTCGAGATAGTCGCGGATGGTGCTGCCGCCGAGCTTGACGGCGTGGCGCAGGATGCGTCGAATCGCCGCGGCAAGCTTGGTGCAGGCCTCGCGGGAGAGAGCGTTCGCTGGCATCAGGGGATGAACGCCGGTCGCGAAGAGCGATTCGTCCGCGTAGATGTTGCCCACGCCGGCGAGGCGCTCCTGGTCGAGCAGGGCCGCCTTGATCGGCCGCTGCGTTCGCGCCAGGGCGGCTCGCAGGGCCGCTGCACGAATCGTCAGGGCGTCCGGCCCCAGCGAGGACCACGTCTCCTCAAGCTGCGCTCGAGTGCACGCCGGCCAGACACTGCCGAAGCGGCGCACATCGCGGAAGCACAGACGCAGCGAGGAACGCTCCTCGCCTGGCCGGCGCAGATGCCAGGTCACGTGCAGGTGGGTCGGATCGCTGTTGCGCGGCCGGGGCGGCAGGGCCAGGAACTGCCCGGTCATGCCGAGCTGTGCCCGCAGCAGGCGCCCATCCGCCGCCTCCAGAGCCAGTTGCTTGCCCAATCGATGGCAGTCCACGATCTCGCTGCCGTTCAGCAGCCAGCGCGGCGGACAGCGGCGGGGGGCTGCGCCGCGGGGGCGGCCGATGATGCCCGGCTGGTGCACCTGCACCCGACTCACGACCAAGCCTCGGGCGTGTGTCAACAGCTTGCGGCGAACCGTTTCAACCTCGGGAAGTTCGGGCATGCAGTGAGCATAGGGCCCTGTGGCTCCGCTGGAAGGGGGAACCGTCGGGGAAGGTCCGAGTCAGAATGCAACATTCTTCGCTTTCTTTCTTTCTTTCTTTCTTCGCCAGATTCTCGATCGGCAAGCGTATGGAAGAGACGGAGCGCTCAAGCGCTCTTGGGGTCCTGCAGCACGCGTCCGCACCAGGAACCTACTCATCTCGTTCTCCTTGCGCGAAAGGGACATTTCCCGTGAAGGACTTACGCCTCTTTGCCGCCGTCTTGGGCTCTCTCCTCCTTGTTGCCTTGGTGTGTCCACCGACGATTGCTGATCCTCCGCCAGGGGGAATTCCCGGCGACCCCGTGGAGGACCCGGATCCCACGCTTCTGCTCAATCCGATCGTGGGCGATGATGCGACCATGATCGAGAAGCTGGGCTGGCTTCTGAACTACGACTCTTGGACTGAGGTCAATGCGTGCCCGGACGAACCGGAGCCGTGCGTTCTGCATTCGGAACGGTTCAACCTCCCCCTGCTGATCAGGCCGGAGGCAGACTGGGAGAACTTCTTCGAAGCAACAGCCTACTTCGAGCCAACCCAAGAGATTGTGCACCTGGAGATCGTCGCGTTCGGCGAGGACATCCGAACCTGGGATCAGATTGCTATCGACTACGATGCCTCCGATGGACGTCAGTATGATCTGGTTACCGTCAGAATGGTATCCGACGACGGTCAACGAGACCTCGCCGTCGTGGGGATTGTCTACTACGATGCCGCGTATGACGGGCAGCAACTTGGGGACTTCTTCGCTCCGCTTGGCACCTTCAAGAACTCTCAGCAGGGGCGCGACTACATTGCGATGCTCAAGGAGATCAACGACGCCCACCTCTACCGCGGCATGCCTGACTGCCCTGTCACTGATGAGGCTGGCTACGACTCCTGCATGTTTCATCTCGACAACAACTTCCGCCCCTGCTTGGAAAACCTCAAAAGCGATTTTCAGTCCGCGATGCTGTCCGCAGACATCATTGCGATAGCATCATGTATAGCCTGCATGACGGGAGTGGTGCCTGCCTGTCCAGTCTGCTGGGCGAGCCTCGGATCGGGAGTTTCGATCCTCCTTTCGTACTGGAATTGCAAGCACAAAGCTGGAGTCGAGTGGTATCGTGCATATCAGTGCTGCTGCTTCGAAGCCGGGGCGAACGGCTCCCAGAACTATGACCTCTGCACGTTCAACTGCCCGACGTGCTTATGGGGAGTTATCGGAGGAGGACCGTAAAGCCGCGCCGCACGAGAGGGCAACCGGATCACCCAAGGATGATCCCTTTGGGATTCGCAGGAGGGGACCTCTCAGTCTGATACAGTGACTATGCTGTTCGGCTCCGTATTCCATCGCCGCCGGTGTCCTGGAGAAGGAGGCTTTCGTGCAGTGCCGCGAAAGTGACGAAGAACTACTGATCCAGTTCTTGCGAACCAAGACCGTTCGTTGCCCGAAGTGCGGGTACAATCTACGCGATCTGGCAAGCGGCAGATGTCCGGAATGCGGCACCGAACTGGAGTTGGAGCTGCGCGGTCGCGGGGATCGAGTACGCCGAAGGATCCTGATGATCACAACAATCGCGGCGCTCCTTCTGATGTTCCTGTTTCAGTTTCTGGTTCTCCTCGAGCCAGTCAAGCCGCCGATGCCGCCGATGGGACCGTAGCTTCGCGCTGCACAGACGTATGGCTCGCTGCCCCACAGGAACACGAGCCAGGGCCGCGTCGGGATGGTGCCGTTGTTCAGCGCGTGGGCCACCATGGGGCCGATCAGGGAGCCGCGCTACCTGCGGCTCAGCACGAACTTGACAGCGAGGCTCGCGAATGGACAGCATGCCACCTCCTCAGCCACGAACGTTCTTTGATCGATTCGGCCGCAAGCCTCGTTACGCGGTCCCGACCTCCGTGTTGCTGGGGCTCCTGGCGTCGGCGCTGTACCCGCTCTTGCTGCAGAAGAGCGTCATCGTCGGCGTGATCATGCTCTTCACCTGGCAGTCGTTCTTCTTTGGCTTGTTGTTGCTGGGGCTGGGAGGCAGACGCTGGGTTGGCGACAGCGAACACTGCGCGAGCTGTGACAACGAGAAAGCAGTGGGAGCCCCTGGTTCAGCGCGATGTCCGGAGTGTGACGCTGCCTGGAATGAGCCGGGGGCAACCGCTCGAGGGCGCTTCACGCGGAATCGTCTTCAGCAGTTCTTGGGGGTGGCTTTGCTTCTGTTTGGCCTCTGGTGGTTCTTGTCAAATCCAGGGCGCATCGGACCGCTCGCGGCAAGAGCGCTGCCCACAGGAGTGCTGCTTGATCACGCCGGGACCCGGGTTACAAGCGTGACAAGCGTGTGGAACGAGTTGGAGAGGCGATCGCTGACGGAGGAACAACGCCATCTGCTCGCTGAGGACCTGCTAAATCGTCGGCTGCAGGTGCGCTACTTCTCCGCAACCCCGGGGGCGCCTTGGCTTGAGCAGCAGATCCGAGCAGGCATGCTCAGGCCGGATTTGGTCGATCGCTTCTACCAGGAGCTACTCGATCTTCAATTGGAGGGACCGCTCCATACGCGTATGGGCGAGCCGGTGACGGTCGCCCTGCGAGCGGAGCATCGCTTGCCATCACAAGGCTGGACGGAGACCTGCTACGCCATGATCGAGGGCTTTCGAGTCGGCGACTCGGATCAGCCCATCGGTCGATCGGAGGAGGCGATTGCTGCTGTCTCGCTCGATAACGGTACCGGCTGGAATTCGCCTGCAGCGAGTGTAGCCGCGACGCCGCGTCGACCGCAGACGGTGACGTTTACGCCTGAACGCGCGGGTATCATGCGGGTGTGGTTCAGCGCCCAGGTGATTGTGTTGGGTCCCGATGCAGATCCCGCGCAGATATCGTGGGACGAGTCGGGCGCTCTCTCACTTCCTGCAACCGGGGTCGTGTGGTGCGAGCACGTCGAACGAATGCATGAAGTCCACGTCAGGGCGGATGACGGGGCGGGCTGAACGATGACGAGCTGGGCGGCGTCACGCCTCACATGAAAACGATCCACATCAGCGTCAGGACCGTGCCGTTGTTCAGGCCGTGCGCCACCATGGGGCCGATCAAGGAGCCGCGCCACTCGCGGATCATGGCGAAGCTGACCGCGAGGCCCATGAGCACCGGCACCGCCACCAGGCCCTGCGGGTGAATCACCGCGAAGATGAAGGCCACCGCCAGGGCGGCCGGCAGGAAGGGCAGGTGTCGCCGCATGTAGGCCAGCAGGCTGCCCCGGAAGAGTGCTTCCTCGACGAAGGGCGCAAAAAGCGCCCCCAGGATCAGCACGAGCATCTTCAGGCCAAGGCCCCCATCCGCCAGCCAGAGGATGATCGGGTGGGCCAGGACGGGCGGTGGACCGGCCTCCGCCTCTCCGGAGGCCGAGAGAGCCCCCTGCAGCGCGATGAGCAGCAGCGTGAGCACCAGTCCCAGGCCCACGATCGGCAGGCCCGCCAGGTAGCCGACGATGCCCATAAATGCTTCCACGACAAACCCTTTGCCTCGGTGCAGGCCCAGGTCCTGGGCGACGACGGCCTTGGGAACTCCGGCCCGGAGAAAGGGCCAGGCCACCGCCAGGAAGGAGACAATGATCAGCGCGATGGTTGGCGCGGGGCCCAGCGGCACGCCGAGGCTGTCGAGCAGCAGGCTGCTGCCGTGAATGCCGAAGGTGAGCAGGCCCAGGTAGAGGGCAAACGCTTCCAGGTAGATGCCCGGCGTCGCCAAGGGCTTGCTGAATCTGGGCTTGAGTGAACCGTTGAAGAAGAAGACGAGGCCGATGACGAGCAGGATCAGGCCGACCACACCACCGCCGACGGCGGCCGCGACCAGCGCCCCCATGGCCAGGATGGCGATCTCGCCCGGCCGGGTGGCGGCTCGAGCCTCCGGCGAGTCGGCCGGGGCGTTGCGGGCGATCAGCACTTGCCCGAACCAGCCAAGTTCCGTGCGAAGTTCATCCGCGACATCCGCCCCCAGCGGTTCGGTCTCGAGGATCGCCGAGCGCACAAGGTCAAGCAGTTGCGTCGCCTCGGCGTCGTCCTCCGGTTCGTTCGCCGCCAGGATCAGCAGGCCTCGCTTCGCCGCCGCGAACGTGGGGCCAAACGCCTCTTCTGCACTTATTCCAGCCGCAAGTTGATCTATTTCAGCAAGTTGCGCCTCATCGAGATCGTCGAGGTTGATCGCCACGGTCTCTGCGGGGTCGTCATCGTCGAAGGGCATGGCGGCATTGATTGCGGCGATGTGGGCCGCCAGGCGGGGGGTCGCGGCGTAGGGGTTGATGTTCTGCTGCATCTGCTCGCGAAGCGTGCCGGAGAAAGCCCCGGCGCTGGGGTCTTCCGTGTTCACCGCCAGCGGGTACAGCAAGCGTGCCTGCATCTCGACCAGCGGGATGGCCAGGGCCTCTTCCTCCGCCCCGTAGGCTTGATTCTCGCTCCGCCCGGCCGTCTTCGTGTAGTGGTTCATCCCCAGCGTCGCCAGGATGCTCGCCAGGATCACCAGCCAGCACAGCAGCGGCGAGGGGCGCGGTCCACCGGTTCCCCGGGCGGCATTGGCGATGGGGGCATCGGGATTCAGATCTGGGCTGGCGTGGCTGTCTGTCACTGTGGATCCTTGGTGGAAAGTTGGTTCCTGCTAGGTTATCGGGACTGGCCGGTCCCGGCTGGCGCGGTCCAAACCCTTATCGCCGCTTCTGCTGGCGGTTGCGGTGACTTGACAGTTCATCGGCCCACGGTATCCTTCTCGGTTCGCCTTTGGTGGGAAAAGAGGCGAGGCTTTACGAGCGCCTGTTAGGGGCGGTCAGCGAACCAACCACAGAGGTGGTCCGATGCAGAGGCAGACGTATTTTGCAAAAGCAGGCGATGTGACTCCGCAGTGGCGTCAGGTCGATGCTGAGGGTCAAATCCTGGGACGCCTGGCGACCCGAATCGCTGTTGTGCTCATGGGCAAGCACCGCCCCGAGTACACGCCGCATGTCGATTGCGGTGACTTCGTCGTTGTCACCAACGCCGAGAAAGTCGCCCTCACCGGCAACAAGGCCACGCAGTCGATTCGCAAGCGGTTCTCCGGGTACCCCGGCGGTCTGCGTGTGGAGACCTTCCAGCAAGTGCTCGACCGTCACCCCGAGCGCCTGATCGAGGATGCCGTCAAGCGCATGCTCCCCAAGGGCAAGCTCGGCCGGAAGATGTTCAAGAAGCTCAAGGTCTATGCCGGCCCCGAGCACCCGCACCACAACAACCACCCGCGGGATCTTTGAAGCGGCGCGGCGGATGGGACGCCACGCGACTGATCGCGAACTGACGGAAACCAGCCACGATGACAGAAAACACAGACCCGAATCTGGAAGCCGCAAGCTCTGAGCCGACCTCGGAAGCTCCAGCGGTGGAAGCGCCCCTGAGCGAAGCGGTCCTGCCTACGGCCCCGGTGCAAGCCGAGACGGAAGAGCCCACGCCCGCTCCCCGGCCCGTCGTCAATCTCACCGCTGCCAGGCCTTGGGTCTGGGGCGTGGGTCGACGCAAGTCCGCCGTGGCCCGTGTCCGTATCAAGCCCGGCAGCGGCACCTTCAAGGTGAACAGCCGCGAGATCAGCGAGTTCTTCGCCGAAGAACGCGATCGCGGCGACGTCGTGGCTCCCCTTGAAGTCACCAAGGCCGAGAAGGACTTTGACGTCTTCGTGAACGTTCGCGGCGGCGGCACGACCGGCCAGGCCGGCGCCATCAAGCTGGGCCTCGCCCGCGCCCTGCTTCGCTACGACGAGGGCTTCGAAGCCAACCTGCGCGAGAACAACCTGCTCACCCGCGACCCCCGCAAGGTCGAGCGGAAGAAGTACGGTCAGCCCGGCGCCCGCAAGCGCTTCCAGTTCTCCAAGCGATAAGAACACACTCGCACACACAGACACACCGAACGCCCGCCTTCACCAGCGGGCGTTTTTCCTGCGCCTGCCGTTGTGTTGCGGATCCGCGGCTGCTGGTAGACTACGTGGCCCGGGGCCGGGAACGCGCCGGGGCGCCCCATAGACCCACAAGGATTCAACGATGCGGAACTTCCTCTCCATTCTCGATACGCCCACCGAGCAGGTCCTGCAGTACTTGAACCGCGGTTTCGAGCTCTATGGCAAAGAGACCGATGTGCTCAAGGGCAAGACCCTCGCCATGCTCTTCGAGAAGCCCTCCCTGCGCACCCGCGTCAGCTTCGAGGAAGCCATGAACCGCCTCGGCGGCCGGGCCATCGTGCTCGGGCAAAGCGAAGTCGGCCTGGGCAAGCGCGAGTCGGTCGAGGATGTCTCGCGCGTGCTCGCCGGCATGTCGCACGGCATGTGTCTCCGCGTCTTCGATCATCAGAACCTGATCAAGATGGCGGCGGTCTCCAGCGTTCCCATCATCAATGCCCTCAGCGACCTGGCCCACCCGGCCCAGGCGCTCGCCGATGTGATGACCATCGCCCAGGAGTTCGGCGACAACGACCCCACGCAACTCAAGGGCCGCACCGTCGTCTTTGTCGGTGATGGCAACAACGTCGCCCGCAGCCTGGCGGTGATCTGCGGCAAGCTGGGCATGAAGTTCCGCCTCTCCGTTCCCAGCCAGTTCGACCTCGGCGCCGACTGGGTCGCCAAAGTTAAGAAGCAGGTTCCTGACTTTGACTATGCTTCTTCCGACGATCCGACGGCGTTTCTCGCGGACGCCGATGCGGTCTACGCCGACACCTTCGTTTCCATGGGCGAGGAATCGGGCAAGGACTCCAAGCTCGGCGCCTTTGATGGTTTTCAGCTTAACGACGAACTACTGAGTCATTGCCCCGCGCACACCATCGTGCTGCATTGCCTGCCCGCCTACCGCGGCACCGAGATCACCGACTCGGTCATGGACGGGCGGCGCTCGCGCGTCTTCCTTCAGGCGCACAACCGCTTGCATGCCCAGATCGGTCTGGTCGCCGAACTCTTGAAAGGCTGACTCGTGCCAGACGACTCGCTGGAACTCGCGCGCAAGGAACTCGAACTCGATCGGCTCATTCTGATCGTCGTCGGCTCGCACCTGCGCGCCGAGACCGGGGATCGGCCCATCGCCTACCGCCTGCGCGAGCGCTTGCTGGAGAGCATGGGGGCTTTCGTTGAAAAGGAAGAGGGCGAGGACGATCCGGTCGACATCGTTGTCTGCACCGATGTCTGGTGGCTGAACAACGATGGCCTGCGCGAGTGCCCGACGATCAGCATCGGCGGGCCTGGGGTCAACGCCCTCTCCGCCTACTTCGGCGACAAGCTGCCCAGCGCCTTCGTCGTCGATGACCAGATGATCGTGCAGATGGATGTTGAGCTCACGGATGAGTGGGTGTGTATCTGGGGCGCTGACCACGAGCGCACCGCCCAGGCCTGCGATGTCTTCATCGAACGCTACCTGCAGCGCTACCTGGAGACGATACTGCGGCGAATGAGTTGCGACTGAGCAGCTCGAAGCAGGTGGAGAACGCGGGGGAGAACGTGGCGGTTGGTGGGGGCCAGCGGAGGAGCCGGCGCGATGGGCGACCTACAATCCACCCAACTCACACGATCCCACGATCCCACGACCCCACGACCCCGCACCTCATAGACTCGACGAAGCAGAGGATCTGGACATGGCAGAAGCGGACTTTGATCTCATCGTGATCGGCAGCGGACCGGGCGGCTACGTCGGTGCTATCAGAGCGGCGCAACTCGGCTTGAAGACCGCGATCGTGGAACGCAGCAAGCTGGGCGGCGTCTGTCTGAACTGGGGTTGCATCCCTACCAAGTCGCTCCTCGCCAACGCCGAACTCTACGAGAAGCTGAACAAGGAAGCTGACTTCTGGGGCCTCACCCTCGACAAGCTCGACTACGACTGGCAGAAGACGGTCGGTCGTTCCCGGGATGTGGCGGATCGCCTCAACAAGGGCGTCGCCTTCCTGATGAAGAAGAACAAGATCGAGCACCTCGTCGGTCACGCCAAGATCGTCAAGGGCGCGACCGGCGGCGGGCCCTGCGAGGTCGAGATCTACGAGGCGACCGTGACCGACTCCGACTCGCGCGTGCCCGTGCAGGTCGAGAAATCGCCGACCCGGAAGATCACCGGTAAGAACATCCTCATCGCCACCGGGGCGGCGGCTCGCGAGCTTCCCTTCGCGCCCTTCGACGGCGACAAGATCATCGGCGCACGTGAAGCGATGACGCTCGCTAAGCAACCCAAGTCGCTCGTCGTCATCGGGGCCGGCGCCATCGGCATGGAGTTCGCCTACTTCTATCACTCCTACGGCACCAAGGTCACCGTCGTCGAGATGCTCGACCGCATCCTGCCCATCGAAGACGATGACATCTCCGCGGGGCTAAACAAGATCTACAAGAAGGCGGGTATGGACCTGCGCGTGGGCACCGCCGTGCAAGCGCTCGAGACCACCAAGACCGGCGTCAAGGTGACCGTCGAGAAGAAGGGCAAGGTCGAAACGATCGAAGCCGACAAGGCCCTCGTCGCCATCGGCGTCAAGGCGCGCTTCGATGGACTCTTCGATGAGTCACTCGGCATCGAAGTCGAACGCGATCACATCAAGGTCGACTACCGCGGCGCCGAAGCGCCCGACTACAGCACCAGCGTGCCCGGCGTCTACGCCATCGGCGATGTGATCGGCCCGCCCTGGCTCGCTCACGTCGCCAGCGAAGAGGCGATCATCGCCGTCGAACGACTCGCCGGCCACGATCCGATCCCCATCGACTACGACTGCATCCCCGGTTGCACCTACTGCCATCCGCAAGTCGCCTCCGTCGGCTTCACCGAGCGCGCCTTGAAGGAGCAGGGGCTCAAGAAGGGCGAAGACTACGAGGTGGGCAGCTACAACTTCCAAGCGCACGGCAAGGCGATCGCGGCGGGCCAGAACAAGGGCTTGGTCAAGATCCTCCGGGCCCTGCCCCGAGGCGAGATCCTCGGCGGGCACATCCTGGGCGACCAGGCCACGGAGATGATCGGCGAGCTGGGCCTCGCTCGCAGGCTGGAAGCGACGACCAGCGAACTGGTCCTGACGATCCACGCCCACCCGACGATGCACGAAGGCATCCACGAAGCCGCCCTCGCCGCGGAAGGAAAGCTGCTTCACGGGTAGGCGTCAAGTCAGCTAGACCGCCGATGAATCCTGCCGTGACAATGACTTGACCTCGTGTTTGGTTGTGGCTGGGCGCGGCCTCGTCACACCCTGCGAATGCCTGTCGTTTTGCGTAGACTGGCTCTCCTAGTCACCTGGAGACCACTATGAGCACAACGACCGATACACAAACAGCTTACGAAAAACTCTCTCAGAAGATGTACGGGGCCGCCCTGCTTGAGTCAACGGCTGCGATCCTCGGCTGGGAGCAGGAGACCTACATGCCCGACGGCGCCCGTGGGCACCGGGCTGGGCAACTCTCCCAACTCGCGGGCATGATTCACGAGATGACCGTGCAGCCGGAGGTCGGCGACCTCATCGCCGCCTGCGAGCAGGATGCCGCCCTCAACGCTGATCCCATCTCGGAAGAGGCGGTGAACATCCGCGAGTGGCGGCGGGTCTACGACCGGGCCACCAAGTTGCCCCAGTCCCTCGTCGAGGAGATCACCAAGACCCAGTCCCTGGCCCAGGGCGAGTGGGCCAAGGCCCGCAAGGACTCAGACTTCCCGCGCTTCCAGCCTTATCTCGAGAAGATCATGGAGCTGATGCGGCAGAAGGCGGAGTGCTACGGCTACTCAACGGACGGCGAGCCCTACGACGCCCTGCTCGAAGACTACGAGCCCGGCGCCACCGCCAAGGAGATCGAGTCGATCTTCGTGCCCCTGCGCGAGAGGCTGGCGCCCTTGATCGCTGAGATCGCCGGCTCTGCCAACAAGCCCACGGGGGCTCTGCACAAGGTCGTGGTCCCCAAGGACAAGCAGAAGGAGTTGTCGAAGTTCGTCTCCAAGTCGCTTGGCTTCGACTTTGAGACGGGTCGGCTCGACGAGACGACGCACCCCTTCTGCTCGGGCATCGGCCCGGGTGACACCCGCCTGACCACCCGCTTCCGCGATGACAACTTCCCGGACGCCCTCAGCTCCACCATGCACGAGACCGGCCACGGCCTGTACGAGCAAGGCCTCCGCGGCGAGTGCTTTGGTACGCCCATGGGCAAGTCCATCAGCCTGGGCATTCACGAGAGCCAGTCGCGCATGTGGGAGAACCAGGTCGGCCGCAGCGAGGCCTTCTGGTCCTGGTTTGCCCCGCAGGTGAAGCAACTGCTGGGAGTGGCCGAACTTGAACGATTCACCGCGGCAGACATGTTCCGCGATGCCAACATGGTGGAGCCCTCCTTCATTCGCGTCGAGTCGGACGAAGCGACCTATAACCTCCACATCATGTTGCGCTTCGAGCTGGAGCGGGCACTGCTTCGTGGTGATCTCAAGCCTGCCGACTTGCCGGGCGTGTGGAACGAGCGTTTCCGGGCCTACCTCGGCATCGAGGTGCCGGACGATCGTCGCGGTTGCCTGCAGGATGTGCACTGGGCCTTCGGTTTGGTGGGGTACTTTCCGACCTACACGCTGGGTAACCTGTACTCAGCGCAGCTTTTCGAGAAGATCTCCGAGGACATTCCCACGCTGCAGGATCAGTTCCGCCAGGGCGAGTTTGCCGAGCTTCTGACCTGGCTGCGTGAGCACATTCACCATCACGGCCAGCGCTACCGCGCTACAGATCTCTGTAAGCACGTGACCGGCAAGGAACTGAGCGCTGAGCCCTTGCTGCGCCACCTGGAAGGCAAGCTGCGGCCGGTCTACGGCCTCTAGCCAGCGCTTCTCAGTCGATTGACTGACGGACAACGCCGGCGCAATCGCACGCGAGCAATGCGGTTGTGCCGGCGTTGTTCTTTTTGCTGAAAGTCACTTGACAAGCGGTGAATGCGCGCAGGTCGCACGCCAGGGGTTCTGCCGGTGCGGGCTGGGGCGCTGCCCCGAAAGCAAGAAAGGTTAATCGTCCGCGTTTCTCTTGCCGATAGAGAAAGTGAAGCTATAGTGATGGGTGAAGGAAAAGCGAGAAGGTTCGCAACATCGGGCCACACCCCGACGAGCACTCCGGATCACCCAGCAGCGAAAGGATCTTTCCTTGACGGCTGTATCCGGCGCTCAGAACGCCTGCTCGCTTTTTCTATGCGCTTGTGGTGAGTTGAAAACCAACCCGATTCGGGCCGGGGTGTCTTCCCTTGAGCGGCGTGGGCTTGCCCCGGGCTCTGTCCGGCGCCCACCCCCAGCGTGAATCCGCCTGGAGTCGCCGGCACCCAAGAGCTGCCCCGGTTGACAGTTGCGCCGTGGCATGTTGTGCTGCCCCCGCATGAGACTCTTCTCCGAACACCCCGGCGCCGCCATGTCGATGGCGACCAGTTCGCGCCTGCGGGACCAACTCCGCCAGGCGGTGCGCCAGTACGACGTCTGCTGCGCCCTGGAAACCGGCACCTACCTGGGTGAGGGCTCCACCACCCTCATCGCCGACATCCTGGCAGGGCAGCCCCAGCCCCACCTGGGCACCATCGAGGCCAATTGGCGCTTCTGGCGGCAGGCGCGCGAAAGGCTCGCGACCTTCCCCTTCGTCGATTGCGTCTGGGGCAGAACCGTCGCCGCGGCCGAAGCGATCGCCTTCATGCAGGCCGACGACGCCCTGCGGCACCACGAGCGTTACGGCGAGATCTTCATCGACAACCTCGACGATCCCCTGGCGTTCTACTCGCGCGAGTGCGAAGGCGAGATCTTCGAAGCGGTCGACGCCGCCGACCCCGCGTTTCAACACGACCAGCAGACGCACTACGCCGGCGAGGACCTGCTTCGCGCGCACCTCCGCACGCTGCACGACAAGCGTCCCCTGATTGCCCTCGATTCCGCGGGCGGCATCGGCCTGCTCGAGTTCCAGATCACCATGAAGATCATGGCGGACGCTAACTTCCTGCTCCTGCTCGACGATGTGCACCACCTCAAGCACTTCCGCAGCCTCGCCGCCCTGCGTGATGATGCCGCGTTTGAGCTCCTTGATGTCGATGAAGACGCCGGCTGGGCCCTCGCTTGGCACCACGCCTCCCGCAGCGACACGGAATCTCATCGCCTGTAGCGACGCGGGCTTGCCCCGAGCTATGACATCCGCATCACCCCGGCCGGCGCAGGAACCGCCCCGCGTTGGCGCTCAAGCGCTGCGTCAAGCGCTCGCGCGCCGCTTGCTGCCGCGCCACCACCTCCTCGCCGCGCGTGAGCAGTTCCGCCACTGCCGCCAGCACGCGATCCTCATCAATCACATCATGCGGCCCGAGATCCGGTGCTCCTAACTCATCGGCGAGCTGCACCAACTTCTGCCCGCGCTCAAACAGCCCCACCGGCCGCTCCGCCAACACCCCCATGAGTCCCAGGTGATAGCGCTGACTGACCACGGCTCGACAACGACGCAGGAGCGACACCTGCTCCTGCGGCGTCACGTACAGCGGGTCCACCAGGATCGGCTGCGAACACATATGCTCCGCGAGGCGGCAGGCGGTGTCGTAGTCGTACACCGGGTGCCGCCGCGTCTCGTTGCAGACGAACGCCAGTTGAATCGAAAAGTGCGCTGCAGCGCGATCGAGCGCTCGGGCCAGGGCCACCGTGCGAACATCATCCGCGGCCCAGTCTTCACCGACAATGTTAACCGCGACGATCGGTCCATCGCCCAGCGTCGCCTCGCGCGGATCGGGCGCCAACGCTGTGGGGCAGAGCCACGCCAAATCCGCCGCCGCGGCCACACGATCCGCCGGCACCCCGAGATCGATCAGCGCGGTTCGGCAGGCCTCGCTGCGTGTCGTCCAGGTCGTCAGATGCGCGTGGTACTTGGCAAAGACCGCCCGCGCTTCCGGCGTGGTCAGCCGATCCACCCCGATCGCTACGCCATGCACGGCTTGCCCAAGCTCAAGCGCCCGTTCGATGCGCTCGCCAATGGGAACGAGCGGCCAGGCAATCCCGTGCAGTTCACTGACCAGCGTGTCGCCGACCAGCAGCACCACCTCCGCCGCTCGAATCGCTGCGTCGGTGCGTTGCCCATCCGTCCAGGTGAGGTACTCAAACGCCGGCGGCAACGTCTGTAGAATCGGGGCGCTCGCGTCGTAGACCTCGACCGTCGAGCCTGGCTGCATGCGAAACAGTCGATTGAACCCGGCGAACATTGCCTCGTCGCCGATGTTGCCCGCGCCCAGACCGTTGAAGAGAAAGTGACAGCGGGGCAACTCGACGCGGCGAATCTCTGACCCGCCTGCTGTCAGCGACTCCTTCATGCTCGCCCCTCTCTCGACTCGCCTCCACAACACGCATACCCCAGGCGCGCGTCGAGATCGCCCGTCTCCCGCTCGTACAGCGCTAACAACGCCGGCGTGAAACGCTCGCGCCAGCGGCCGCTACGTCCCACCCGATAGGTCGGCGAACGCTCCGGCCGCAAGCCCAACTCGACCGCCTCGGCGATCACATCCGCCGCCATGGGCAAATGGAGATGCCCCAGCACCCGACGCAGCACCCGGGCGCAACTCTCCGGATCGCACAACTCTTCATAACGCACGACGTGCGTGTCCGCATCCGCAAGCCAACCCCAGAACAAGCCGTAATACTCCCGTACGCTCGGCAGGTACCGCACCCCGGCACCCCCCGGGTGTCCCACGATCATTCGCTCAAGGCGTGCCGCGTCATCCGTCAGTTCCGCGAAGATCGGCCGGTGAAAGTGCGCGCTCTTCTCATCGAGCACGTAGTCAATGTAGCTGACCACAAAGTCCTTCGGATCGCGCAGCAGAAAAAACCGATGGTGCGGCAACTGGTTCAGCGCCTGGGCGCAACTCGGGCTGTGGTGAAAGTGCGTGATCGACACCTGGCACGGCCCCGCCGCCCGTAGGTTGGCGACATACCTAGAAACGCGCTCTTGCCGCGGCAGGTGCGGGTCGATCCCCTGCATGAGATTGGGGCCCGGCTGCAAACCCGGCAGAGCCGTGAGCAGCGAGTGCAGCAGGTGCGTGCCGCTCTTGGGAACGCTGGTGACAACGACGCCGTGTTGTCGGAGCGCCTCGGTCATTTGAGAATCAGGATCGGCCAGTCGTTCCAAGAGCCATGCCTGCGGATGGTGACGAAGCCCGCCGCGTGTGCGAGCGATTCGATCCCCCCCTGGCTGAAGAGATAGGTGTACATGACACGCGACAGGAGCGCTGCCGGGCCGCGCAGCGGCGACGTCGGATCATCGAAGATCGGTTCACACAGGACGAGAGCGCCCTCCCGCCGCAGCGCCTGCCTCATCCGCGCCAGGGCCGCCCCCGGCTTGTTCAGATGACTCAGATAATCCACGCAGACCAGAACATCGCACGAGGAAGGTTCCAGGCGATCGACCCCGCCCGATTCCACACCGCCGGCCGTCCGCACAGCAGCCGTCTCCACGAGCGCCGGCGCCTGCTCCAGCCCCAAGGTCTCCCAGCCGCGCTCTCGCAATCGCACAAGCAACGCCCCATCCGCGCAGCCCAGGTGAAGCACGCGCGGTGAATCGGCGGGCTTCACAGCGCAGGCCGCCACGCCCTCCGCCAGCGCCTCGAGATCCGCACTCGGTTGTTCCGTCTGCACTCGCGCCAGGCCCGGCGGATAGATGCCGCGCAGCCCCGGCCCGTAGCGCGCCAAGCTCGTCGCCGCCGCTTCCGTCAGACGATTTGTGTTCACCCAACTTCGGCAGCGCCGGCAGATGCACCAGCCTGGATGTGGCCCCGGCAGGGGCACGCCCTGGCAATGGCAGCGGCGCACGCGCTGCCAGCACTCCAACGGAAACCGCACTTGCAAGGGATCCGTGGCATCCACGAGAAACGGCAACTCCGCCTCCGGCGCCTCGGCGTCGATGACGCCGTTCTCCATTGTGTCAAGCTCCGCTTCCGCGGCGTGCTCCGCTTCGCTGGTCGGCGCTGGGATGACCGTCGGCTGGGGGACGGAAGCGCGATACGCCGACGCCACCTCCGAGACGGGTCCCTCCGCCCGTACCGTTCCATGATCCAGCCAGAGGCCACGCTCGCAGAACTGTTCCAGCAAATGCAGGTTGTGGCTGACCATGATGAGGGCGTTGGCTCGTCCCAGGAGATCCTGCATGCGGGCTTGGGCCCGCCCCACGAACTGCAGGTCGCCGCCCGCGAATATCTCGTCAATGATGAGCAAGTCCGGACGCATGTCCGTCGCGATGGTGAAAGCGAGGCGACGACGCATCCCCGTGGAGTAGTTGCGCAGCGGCACGTCACCGAACTCGGTCAGACCCGAGAAGTCGAGGATGTCCGGCGTCTTGGCGATCATCTCCTGACGAGAGTAGCCAAACATCGCTCCGTTCAAAATGATGTTGCGCCGCGCCGAGAGATGCTGGTTGAAGCCCGCGCCGAGTTCGATCAACGGTGCGATGCTCCCCGAAAGCTCCACCCGACCTTCCCGAGTCGGATACACCCCGGCGATGACCTTCAGCAAGCTGCTCTTCCCCGCCCCGTTGTGGCCCATGATCGCCAGGCGCTCACCCCGGTGAACGATCAACGACACCGCGTCCAACGCCTTGAGCCGGCGCGGCTTCTCCTCCTTCGCCAAACCCAGACGCGCCGCGACTCGGCTGCGAAAACTACGCTCCTTGCCGTAGATGTCGAACTCCAGCGTCAGATCCGAGATGTGAAGCAGCGGCTCGGGCATGGACTCACATGGCGTAAATCAACTGGTGCTGCTTCCAGCGCAGCACGGCTAATCCCAGCACAAAAGCGGTCAAGGAAAGGACTGCCGCCGTTAACCACTCCGGACCCGTCACCCAGGTGTTGTGATACAGCGGCGCCCGAAAGAGCACCAGGAAGTGTGTCAGCGGATTGTACGCGTTGATCTGCATCACGACCTCCGGCAGGGGCGGTGCGGAGATGTAGATGATCGGGGTCAGAAAGTACAGCGCCCGGAGACCGGCGCCGATCAGGTGCTCCAGATCGGGCAGGTAGACGGTCAGCACCGCCAGCAGCATCACCATCCCATAGTTGAAGAGGAACAAGAGCCCAATCGCAGCCGGTAACACCACCCAATGGCTGGACAAGCGAGCGTGCAGGAACGGCGTCAGTGCCAGCACCGCCGTTAGCGTGCACAAGAACCCGAAGAACTGCACCCCCAGGGTCACCGTGGGAAAGAGCAGCTTGGGCAGGTACACCCGCCGCAGGTAGATCTCGCCGTTCAGAAACGAGCGGCAACCGCCCACCGAGCACTGCTGAAACGCCAGGAAGGGCACCATGCCGCTGATGAGATACAGGGCGTAGTGCTCGACATTCCGCCCGATCAGGTACCCGAACACCGCCGTGTAGACCGCCAGCATGGCGAGCGGCCCCAGCACCGTCCAGAGCAAGCCCAGGAAGCTGCCCCGGTACTGGGCGTGAATCTGCGTGAAGGCGATGTTCAGCACCACCTCGCGGTACGACCATAACTCCCGAAACTGCTCCAACACGCCACGAGCCGGCCGATGGGGGCCGAACGGGCGAACGCGAGCATTGGCAAGGTCGGGCATGGCGTGATTCCTAGGCACAAACGGGGCCAATAGGACATTACCGTACCAGCTTCCCCGGGTCATCGGTTGGACCGCGAAATCCCGCTCGGGGTCCGGCTACCAGGCGGCGAGTTCGCCCACCAGCGGCTCCACCAAGTCCTTCACCGTCACAATGCCGATCGGCTTGCCCCGCTCTTCGATCACCGCCATCGCCGCCCGATGCTGGGCCAGCAGCCGCAGCGCCTGGCGCACGCTCGTTGTCGGCTCAATGTGAGCGGCCGGCTCCAGAAATTTGCGCACCGGCATGCCGGGGTTGAGGAGCACATCCAAGACATTCACCACGCCCAGAATTTGGCCGGACTCGTCAACCGCGGGCAGGCGCGTGTATTGCGAAGCGGCGGTGCGGCGAGCCACGCTGTCCGTATCCGCCTCGCTACTCACCGCCACGACCTGCCCCCAGGGAACCATCTCCGCCGCCACCGTCAGGTCACGCAGCGACAAGGCTCGATCCAGCAAAGAGATCTGCCTTTCGCTGAGAATCCCCGCCCCGGCCCCTTCCTTGAGCAAGACCGCCACCTCGCGACGCTTCGCCTCCTGGCGATGCTCCATCAAGGCCGACTGATCCTGCCCGAGCAAGCGCAGGATTCGTTGGCTGAGCAGCATCACCACCGGGGCCAGCAGCGTCACCGTGTAGAGCAGTCGCACCCAGCGCAACACCCCGATCGCCTTGTACGTCCAGCGATCGGAGTTGGCCCGGCAGAGTTCCTTGGGGAGTGTCTCGCCGAAGACGAAGAGGACCGGTGTCAGCACTACCGCCGTGATGGCGACCTCCAGCCAGGCCCCCATCTGCAAGGCGGCGAAGAGCGAGGCGACCGCGAAGCTCGCCAATTGGTTCATCATGTTGTTGCCGATGAGCAAGTTGACCAGCAAGCGCGAACTGTCGGCAAGCTCGTTTTGCACCATGATCGCCGCCGGCTCGCCGCCATCCGCCCGCAGCTTCAGCCGCACCCGATTGAGGACGTACAGCCCCGTCTCCGTGCCGGAGAAGAACGCCGACCCCATCGCACCGACGAGGAAGAGCAGCAGCAACAGGAGCAGTTCCATCGTGCTCATTGCGCGCCCCCTGCCACGGCCTTGCCCGCGATTTCGACCCGGATCACCTCAACCCGCAAGCCTTCCACGGCCTCGACCTTGAAGCGCAGGTTGCTGATGGTGACACGGTCGCCGACCTTGGGAAACCGCCCCAGCTTGCTCGTGACCAGCCCCGCCAGCGTGCTCACGCCCGGGACCTTCGCGGCTGGACCCAGGACCTGCTCCCAGTCATGAATGCGCAAGCGCCCCGGCACCCGCCAGGCGCCCGGGCCGAGCTGTCGGATGAGTTCATCGGGCAAAGCGCCGATTCGATCCGGTTCGACATGATCGCTAAGCAGCGGCCGCAGAGCATCCTCGATGGCGACCAACCCCGCCGTCCCGCCGTACTCATCCACCACGATCGCCAGCGACACCTGGCGCTTGCGCAGCTCGTCGATGAGCGATTCCAGGTTGGCCACCTCCGGCACGAACACCGCCGGCCGGGTCGCCTCGCCGACCGCCTGAGAACTCGCCTGCGCCAGGTAGTGCTTGACGTGCAAGATGCCCACGATGTCGTCGACCCGGCCCCCGTGAATCGGAATCTTGGTCAGACGCTCCCGCGCCACGAGTTCACGCACCTCCGCCAGGCCGGCCTCGGCGGGCAGCGACAACATCTCGGTGCGCGGCACCATCACATCGGCGACGGTCAGATTGCTGAGCTGCACGACTTCGCTGAGCAGCCGCTCTTCGTCATCGTCGATCACGCCCTCGTCAGCGCTCAGACGAAGCAGATCTTCCAGCTCCGCCGCATCCAGGTCGTCGTCTGCTGTCGACCCCGTCAAACGTGTCAGCGGTTCTACTACCAAGGCGTTCGCCGCCACTCGAATCGGCGTGATCAGTTCATGCAAGGTGTACAGCGGAATCGCCGTGTAACGAAGCCAGACAAGCCGATCGCGGTCCGCGAGCACCTTGGGTAAGACCTCCCCAAAAAGAATGAGCACCACGAGCTGCACCGGCGGCAGACCGAAGATCAGGATCGGCGAGACGTGTCCCTTGTGCAACTGCATCAGCAAGACCGACGAGAGAACGAAATAGGAGACGTTCACCGCCATGTTGCCCAGCAGCACCGTGATGAGCAGCATTCGCTGCTGGGCCAGCAGCCCCCGCAGCGCCGCCGCCGTCATCCCCCCGCGCCGCATGAGGCGCAGCCGTTCATCTTGGCGCAAGCTGAAGAGGGCCGTCTCGCTCCCGGAAAAGAAGGCGGACGCCGCCAGCAAGACCGGCAGGGGAATGAGGAAGGGCAGGATGGTGAGGAGTAGGTCCATACAGCGGCTATCGAATCAGGACGGGTGGCGATCCCTGCCGGGGGGGCGTCAGACAGGCCCCGCTAGCACCGTCAGGAATGTCGTTGCACTCCACACTGGCCAGCCAGTGCCCGGTGGGTGCGTCGGGTCGACTGCTGGAGGATCGGCTATCCAGGTGGGCCGGTCAATGCGGGCCGCGGCCTTCCGCCGACCGCACTTCCCGGGTGCGGTCGTAGGTCGGGTCGAGCTGCTCGATCATCCGCTCAATGTAGCGCAGGGCGTTGAGTTCCAGGCGGATGCTCGCCGCCGCCGCCGCCGGGAGCGACTCGTTGACTGCCTCCCCAAAGAGAACCGCCACGCGCTCGAGATAGTCCCGCCGTTGCTCCCGGGCCCAGTCTTCCCAGTGCTGCCGACGAGCGGGGTCGCTCGCCTCCGCTTCCATCTCCTCGCGGACTTCGAGAATCTCCAGGAGAAAGCCGTCGGGCAGGGCATCGCTCTTCTCGGCGGATCTCCCCGCCAGCAGTCGCAGCAGGTGCATCGCGCGCTGCTCCTGATCCAACAAGACCTTGCGGGCGTCGTTGACCCGGGCGGAGTCGCGCACGGCGTCGGCCTGCGCGATCGGATCCTGGAAGCGGTCCGGATGCAAAGCCGACGCCTTGCCGAGGTAGGCCCGCTCAATCTCAGCGTCCGCAAGATCGAAGCGGCGGGGCAGGCCCAGCAGGGCAAACGGATCGTCGGCGTGGGAAGCGGTCATGGTGCGTGATCGTAGGTGACGCTGGGCCCCTCGTCACCAGGCGTCGGGCCGAACGCCGCGGATGCTCCGCAGCAAGCCGTAACGCTTGGCGGCCGGGCGAGTTGGGCGCTCCTCGCCGACCCGCCAGCCCGTGGCGGCGGCGAAGGTGTCCTGCAGAAACGCCGTCGCCTGCTCCGGTTCCTCGAAGGGCAGATCCTCCGCCGGGATGAGCGGCAGGATCCGCAGCCGAGATCGACTCAGCCGAAACAGGCTCGCCCAGGCCGGGTCGACCGGCGGCGTGCCCTCGACCACGATGGGCAGGACCGGGCAGCGGCAGCGCGTCACCAGGAGCCCAATCCCCGGGCGAAACGGCCGCAGCTCCTCGGCTGGCCGCTCGATAAACCCTTCTGGAAACAGGCCTAACACCCCACCACGCCGCACGTGACGAACCGCCGCCAGCAGGCTGCGAGCGTCGGGCTTCGTCCGATCGACCAGGATCACTCGCAGGTATCGCCAGAAGAAGCCGAAGCTCGGTTCCGCCATGTCCTTGGCCATCATCCAGCGGATTTCAACATCGAGCGTGACCTGGATAAGGATGGGATCCAGCCCCGCCGTGTGGTTGGCGACGACGATGAGCCCGCCCTTCGGGTCGAGGCCGCGCAGGTGCTCGCGGCCCTCGACGCGGAGGCGATGACACAGCCGCACATACATTCCCGCCAGGCCCATGACGACACCGAAAATCAGCGTGCCGCGTGGGTTACGTCGCAGCCAGGGCAGCCCCGCCAGCAACAGGCCGGCGAGCAGCAGGGGAAGCAGGATGGCGAGCAGCAGGGGCCAGTTCATGGGAGGGCAGTCAGGCGACACCTCGATCTTGGCGAACCTGCCGAACAAAGGCGAGGCGCAACTGTAGAATCGGCAAGCATGAAGGCGCTGGTGGAGACAATCGGCGGAGTGTACGAACTCGCCCGGCTGGGCGTCATCAGCCGATTCCGCTTCCGCGGCCGGTACTGGCGCTGGCGGCTGGAGACCGCCTTCGGACGAGGCACGCCGCCGCCCTGGGAGATGCTGATCTCAACCCTTGAATATGGCCGATGGTGCTATCGCATGCGGCGATTGCCCTGACCGAAGACAAACGGCCTGTGCTAAGATTTCGGATGAAGTGGACAGGATTTCACCAGTTGGTTTGAGGAGGTAGCTCATGAGCAACGGAACGAAACAGGGGTCCGGCCTCAGCGCCCAGTGCGTCGGTTGCCTCATCATCGGACTGGTGGTCGGCCTGTTCGCGGGGGCGTTTCTGCCCACGCTCTTTAGCGGCAACAGCACCCCCCCCGGCCCGCCACACCACACCAGCCGATCAGGAACGCAGCGAAGGCTACGAATACTACGAGGAAGGCGTCGAGGAAGACGTGGACGAGGCGGCGGAGGAACTCGGCGAGGTCATCGACGAGACGACCGGCGAGGAATTGCCGGGCGACCTCGACCCGGGTGAAGGCGGCGATGAAGGCGCCGGCGGCTGAGTGAAGCAACCGACCTGTTGGGGGGATGGACTGTCCGCCGAGACCTCGCGCTGTCGTCGCGCTGTCCTCGCGCCGAGCCGATGCTGCATCCCCGGAACCGGGCTGTTTGCATGGCACAAGAACCTCTCTCCTGCGCACGGGCGCGACCGTTTCACCTGCGATTGGCGAATTCGCCGCGAATCGGGGCACGTTCCGAGCCGAATTTTCGGGCATTTGGGGGTGCGCGAGCCGGTTTTGGCCCGCTTTCGCCCAAAGTTGCGCCTTGTGGTTTTGGCGTCGGTCAGTTTTGTGCGCGCTCGGAGCCGGCGGGTCGACGGGTCTGATCCGTCATTCCCCCGCGACGTCGTCCGCATCGATCGGTTCCCAGCGGACCTGGGCCTGGCCGAGGACCATGCCGGTGGCGTAGGCGAGGTCGGTCTGGGAGATCTGGTAGGAGGTGAGGGCGAGGATTTCGCTGCTTTGGGCGTCGGCGAGGTTGGACTGGGCGTCGAGCACCTCGGTGCTGGTGCGCAGGCCCAATTCGAACTGCCGTTCTTCGGCGCGCAGGGTGCGTTCGGCGAGAATGACGCGCTGACCGCTGGCGAGGACGCGCTGCCAACTGGCGCGGAGGTTGTCGATGGCGTCGAGCACTTCCTGGCGAATCGTCGACTCGCGCGACTGCTTCGTGGCCAGGCGTTGCAGGCGACTCAGGATGGCGCGGTGGACGCGGGCCTTGGCGGCCTCGTTGCCGATGGGGATCTCGCCGCGGATGCCGAGGCGCCAACTATCGAAGCGCCGTTCGCTGATGGTGTGGAAGGCGTCGCCGTAGGAATCGTCGACGGCGTTGAGGCCGTAGGAGTATTCCAGCGCCACCAGGGGCAGGGCCTGGTTCTTCTCGAAGTCGATGGTGCTGGCGTCCTGGGCGATCTGCAGTTCGACCTGCAACAGCTCCATGCGTTGGTCCATGGCGGTGGCGACGAGCGTCGCAGCGTCGAGATCGAGATTGAGCGGGTTGGGCTCGGTGCTGGTGAGGAGCATGGTCTTGCCGCTCATGGGGAGACGATCGCTGTTGAGGAGGCGTTTGAGCTGGCGCTGGCGGTTGAGTACGCGGTTCTCGGAGATGATGATCTGTTCGAGTTGGTCGGCGACGCCGGACTCAGCGCGGAGCACTTCGACTTCGGCGGCGTCTCCCGCCTCGACGAGGCGCACGGCTCGTTCGTACTGGGCCATGGCCAGTTCATACTGCATCTGCCGAACTTCCAGTTCCTTGCGGACGGCGTAGAGCAGCCAGTACTGTCGATCGACCTCGGCGAGGATGCGCATGACTTCCAGCTTGGTCTGGGCTTCGCTGGACTGGCGTTGGTACTCGGCGATGCGGATGCCATAGGTGTTGGCGCGCAGGCCGGCCCCGCGCAGGAGGTTGTGGGTGAGCGAGAAGCTCAGGTTGGCATCGTAGGAGGGGTTGAGGGTATTGAACTGGAGATCGCGATCGTTGCGGTTGAAGGGCAGGTTGACGTTGACCGTGCCGCCGGTTCGCAGGGGGATGCGAACGCCAAGGGCGCTGTTGGTGGAGTTGGCCTTGGCGCTGGTCAAGGTTGAAGAGGTCTGCTGCTCCGAATCGGTGTAGGAGGCGGAGGCGGTGAAGACGGATTCGAAGCGGGCTTCTTCTTCGCTGATGGCGGTGGCGGCGATGGTGGGGGAGAAGAGGGCGGCCTTGAGTTCGAGGTTTGATTCCAGGGCCATCACTCGGCACTGTTCCAGGGTCAACTCCGTCTCTTCCGGTTCGGGGAGGGCGGCCTGGGCGTCTTCGCCTTCGGGGGCGGCGTACTGGTCGATGTCGAGAACCTCGACGTGGCGCAGGCGCTCTTCGGGGGTTTCGAGCGCCAGGAAGCGTTCGTTGCTCCAGGGGTTGTGCTTGCAGGAAGCGAGGAGGCAGAGGGGGAGCAGAGCGGCGGCGCGGGCGAGCAGGCGGGCGGTGGTGTGCTTCGTCCGGAGGGGTCGCGCAGCGATGTTATTCATGTCGGAGGGCCTCGATGGGATCGAGTCTGGCGGCTTTGATGGCGGGGAACATGCCGAAGAGAATGCCGACGAAGGCGCTGAAGCCGAAGGCCATGCCGATGGCCCACATGGGGATGGCGGCGGCCTGGAGGCCACCGCTGTCGCCGCCGCTGTTGGCGATCAGGAGCGTCAATCCCTCACCCAGCAGCACGCCGACGGCGCCGCCGACGCAGCAGAGGGTGACGGCTTCGATGAGGAACTGGAAGAGGACGACGGCGGGGCGGGCCCCGACGGCTTTGCGCAGGCCGATTTCGCGGGTGCGTTCGGAGACGGAGACGAGCATGATGTTCATGATGCCGATGCCGCCGACGAGCAGGCTGACGCCGACGATGCCGCCGGCGACGCCGGTCATGACGCGGGCCATTTTCTTGAAGTCTTCGACGTACTGTTCGATGAACTCCACGCCGAAGGTATCGGTGTCATCCGCTTTCAGGCCGCGCTTGTTGCGCATGTAGAATTCGATCTCGGCGCGGGCTTCCTCGGTGACTTCCGGGGACTCGGTCTGACCGATGACGTAGATGCCGGGCTCGCGGATCTTCCAGGCGGTGGAATGGGGGATGAAGATTTCGGCCTCGGAGCGGTCGCCGCCGAAGATAGCGCCGAGTTCCTTGGTCTCGACGACGCCGACGATCTGGAAGCGTCGGCCGTCCACGACCAGGTACTCGCCGGTCACCTTGCGCGGGAGGCGCAGTTCATCGATGGCCTTGTCGTTGATGATGCAGACCTGGCGTTTGGCTTGTTCATCGATGGCGAGGAACTCGCGACCCGCGATGACGGAGCGGCCTTCGATGCGATGCCAGTCGGGGCGGATGCCGGTGACCTGGACGCCGTTGAGCGTCTTTTGTCCGTACTGGCCGGTGGTGATGTAGTCGCCCATGGGGGTGAGGCGGGCGAGGGAGGGGCACTTGTCCAGCATGCCATCGACTTCTTCGAGGGTCATGCGAATGTCGTGGTGGCTGTAGCCGGCCTGGCGGGCTTCCCGGGAGTAGCGCGGGAAGACATAGACCTTGTTGGCGCCGAAGTCGGCGAACTGATCGAGCACGTAGGTTTGCAGGCCGTTGGTGGCGGCGATGACGGTGGTGACGGAGGCGACGCCGATGATGATGCCCAGCGAGGTCAAGAAGGAGCGTCCCTTGTTGACCCAGATCTGGGAGAGGGCGAGCAGGATGGACTGGGGGAGTAATCTCAGCATGGGGCGGCCTCCTCATCCTGCTTGGGGGTGCGGAAGTTCTTGCCGGGCGTGTCGCTGGTGGCCGGCGTGGCGTCGTCGTGACCGCCGTTGGTGACCGCCTCGCGGGCCTTGCGGGCGCTCTCGTAGGCCTTTTTCACGGCGGCGATGTGGTAGGGATCTTCCTGCGTCGGGCAATCGGAGACGATGACGCCGTCGCGCAGGCGAATGATGCGCTTGGTGTGGGCCGCCACGTCCTCTTCGTGGGTGACGATGATGATGGTTTGTCCCTCAGCGTGCAGGGCCATGAACAGTTCGGTGATCTCGACGGTGGTGGCGGAGTCGAGGTTGCCGGTCGGTTCGTCGGCGAGCACGATGCTCGGCTCGTTGACGATGGCGCGGGCGATGGCCACGCGCTGCTTTTGTCCGCCGGAGAGTTGGTTGGGCCGGTGCCGCATGCGATCGGACAGGCCGACGCGTTCCAGGGCTCTCTTGGCGAGCTTGCGGCGTCCGATCCAGGTGCGCTTGCTGTAGACGAGAGGCATGGCGACGTTGGCCAGGGCGCTGGTGCGGGGCAGCAGTTCGAAGGACTGGAAGACGAAGCCGATGCGTTGGTTGCGGACCAGGGCCAGTTCCGCGGCGCCCATGCGGTCGGTGCGTTTGCCGGCGAGGTTGTAGCGGCCGAGGCTGGGCTTATCGAGGCAGCCCAGGATGTTCATGAGGGTGCTTTTGCCGGAGCCGGAAGCGCCCATGATGGCGATGAACTCGTTTTCCTCGACCTGCAGATTGACCCCGTTGAGGGCCCGAATCTCTTCGACGCCGACCTTGTAGATCTTGGCCAGGTTCTCAATCTCGATGATCATCAGGCGGCCTGCCGCTTGGGGGCGTGGCGAGGTGTGGCACGAGCGCTGGCCTGCGTGTCCGGGTCGTCCTCGGTGGTGGGATCCGGCCTGCCGGTCTCATCCGGCTCGGTGTCGGCGGTGGTGTCGCCTGCCGGCGTCTCGGCAACAGTGGCATCGTCGGCCGGCTCGGCTTCGCCGTCGGCGGTCGCCGCCTCGCTGGCTTCCTGGGCGTCGGCGTCCTTCTTGGGTTTTTCGTCGTCGCGCTCGTCGTGGATCTTCTGCTCGTGCTTGATCGACATGAGCGTCTTGAAGGGGCCGGAGACCACGATGTCGTCTTCGTTGAGGCCTTCTTCGATGATGGTGTTGATCAGGTCGCTGGGGCCGATGTTGACGGCGGTGGCGATGGCCTCGCCGTCGACGAAGCGGTAGACGAGGGTGGCGTAGCGTTTGGAGCGGTCGATGAGGTCGCTGCTCTCGATAACCTCGTCGTCGAGTTCGTCCACCAGGCGTTCCTGTACGCACTGGGAAGGCACGGTGAGCTGGCCTTCGTGGGTGGCGACCTTGACGTCGATGTTGGAGCTGAGGCCCGAGAAAAGCCGGCGGCCCTTGGTGTCGAGGAGGATCTCGACCTCGAAGTAGCCCGTGCCGGTGTTGTCCGTGAGGCGATTCAAGCCGATGTGCAGAACGCGACCCTCGAAGACCTCGTCGGGGTAGGCGTTGATGTGGACTTCCGCGACCTGGTCGACGGCGATGGGAGCGATGTCCGATTCGTCGATGCGGGCCTTGACCAACATTTCGTCGAAGTCGGCGATGTTGAGGATGACCGTGCCCAGGTTGTTCATGGTGCCCGCCACGACGGTCTCGCCGACCTCGGCGTTGATGCGGACGATGGTGCCTTCGATGGGCGAGCGCAGTTGGGCGTATTTCAGCTCTTCTTCGCGCTGCTGGATGGTGGCCTGGGTGATGAGCAGGCCGTACTCCGCGGACTCCAGGTCGGCCTTGAGGGCGTAGTAGTCGCGCTCGGCCTCCTCAAGCGTGGCCAGGGGCCGGTCCTTGGTTTCGAAGAGTTCCTTCTGGCGACGCCAGCGGGACTGGGCGACGGTGAGCGAGGCACGCACGCCTTCCAAGCGGGCTTCCTCGCTCTTGAGGCGGGCTCGCTCCCGGGCCAGGGCCGCCATCAGGTCCTCGGCGTCAAGCTCGACGACCACATCGTTCGGCTGCACGCGATCGCCTTCCTCAAAGGGCAGGCTCTTGACGCGGGCACTGAAGCGGGCGCTGATGTCGACGTCATGGCGGGGTTCGACGGTGCCGGGCGCGGAAACCGCCTCGGTCAGCGAGGTGCGGGAGACCGTATGGAGCTTGACCGGTATCCCCTTGGCCTCCCTGGACCCACCCTGGAACTGCATGGCGATCTGCGGACCGACCACGATGCCGCCGCCGACCAGCATGACCACAAAAACCGACAAAATTATCAGGAATATTTTCACGGCGGCAAGGTTCCTCTCTCAGCGCCTGGATTGTTGGGATCAAACGCGATGCGGTTGCATCTCGGTCGCTTCCTGGACCAATCCCAACACTGTTCCCACTGGGGGTACGCGGGCATGGCGCCGCTCACCCCTCATTTCGCGGGCGGGATGGGGGGGCGGGGGCGGTGTCTGTGAGCCGGTGGTACTGGTCGGGCCGGCGGTCGGCGAAGAGGTCGTTGCGGCGGGTGACCATCTTGTCTCGGGCCTCGGCGGGATCAACGTCGACCAGACGGACACATTCGGCGTCGGCGGGGGCGCGCTCGAGGACGGCGCCATCGGGGTCGCAGATGAGCGAATCGCCGGTGAAGCTCAGCTCGCCCTCCCTGCCGATCCGGTTGGCGGTGATGACGAAGACGCGGTTGCACAGGGCCTGGGCGGGGACGACGGCCTGGCACTTGCCGGGCAGGACGAGGTTGGCGGGGTGGCAGATGATCTCCGCGCCCTGCAGGGCCAGCGCCCGCCAGGTCTCGGGAAAGACCCAGTCGAAGCAGACAAGCATCCCCACCCGCGCTTGGGGGAGGTCGAAGACGGGCAGCCCCAGGTCGCCGGGCTCGAAGAGGTCCTTCTCATCCACGAAGAGGTGCAGCTTGCGGTAGGCGCCCAGGATGCCGGTTGGGCCCAGGAGCAGGGCGCTGTTGTAGAGCCGATCCCCAGCGCGCTCGCAAAAGCCGGTGACCAGATGCTGGTCGGCGGCCCGGGCCTGCTCGAGGAGGGCGGCGACGAAGGGGCTTGTCTCGGGATCTTCAGCACAAGCGCGGGCGGCGGCGCGATCGGGGAAGTTGTAGCCGGAGTTGGCGAGTTCGGGCAGGACCACGAGGTCGGCGTCCGCGTAGCTCGGGGCCAGGCGCTGGACCAGCGCGAGGTTCGCCTCCGAGTCGCCGAGCACCGGCGCGAATTGGGCGAAGGCGATCTTCATGGGTGTGCTCCTGACGAGGCCGATCCAACCGCGGTCATCTTACCCGCTCGCGGACGACCTCAAGAGGTACCATGACGGGTTTCGGAGAGTCGCTATCGCCAGGTGGAGATTGCAGATGGACGAACCCAACAAGCGCTCGGCGACCAAGGCGGCGCTCTTCGCGCTGGGGGCGGGCGCGATGGTGGTCTACGCCGTCGCCTCGGCGCTTGGTGCTTTCGGAGGCGAGGGGGGCGAGCGCCTGGCCTTCGGGGCGGTGACCAAGGCGCATCCGTTCTTCATGGGGTTCCTCAAGTTGTTCTTCCTGGGGACGCTGGGTGAACTCCTCAAGTTCCGCATCGCCCACGGCTCATTCGGGCTCGACAAGATTCTGCAGCGGGCGGCGGTGTGGGGCGTGTTCGGCCTCTGGTTCGCCCTGGCGTTTCCCGCCTTCGCCGCCGCCGTCGAGGGATTGGTCAGCGCCGGTTTGTGGCCCGGTCAGGTTGTGGCGACAGAAGGCGACCCGATCACGGCCCTCGAGAGGCTCTGGCTTGCCTTCTCCATGAGCCTGTGGATCAACTTCCTGGGCATGTACGCTTTTGGCATGTGCGTCAGCCACGAGTACCTGAATCACCTGATCGCGAGCGGTTGGCGCTCGTGGGGCTTGACGAGGTTTTCGGAGAGCGCTCAGCCGCGCTTCATTCTGTCGTTCTTGCCCAAGACGCTGCTCTTCTGGATCCCGGCGCACACGTTTACGTTCGCCATGCCGGCCGAGTGGCGGGTGTTCATTGCGGCCCTGCTGGCGGTGGTGCTGGGCTTCTTCCTCAGCGTTGGTCGGCGTGGATTGCCCTGACGATTCAGCTCATGGAGGCGTCCGGACGTTGGCCGCTGTCGCACTTCGCGGCAGCCAAGGCCGGGACGAAGCGCCGGGACGTCGCGAGGTATGCCTCCAGCTCGCCGAGCAGCGGCGCGAACCGGGCGGATCTCGATTTTGAATTTCACTCAATAGCTTGTATTCGGGAGGCCCATGTCGGCCTCTACTTGGGTGTTGAGGGGACTGTTAGCGTCGGTGGAGCCAATCCCGGTGCATTTGGCGGCCCTTTGACGATTTGCAGCTCGCAGTTGCGAACAATAAGCGACTCCCGAGAGGATTCGGACATACGAGTCCACGCGCCTGCGGTCGGTCCGGAGGATCGCCGAAGCGGAACGCCATGCTGGAGATTGAGCCATGAACACACGCAATCACATCTGCCTGGTCCTGGGACTCGTCATCTTCGCCGGCGCCGCCGGCGCGGAACTCGAGTATTCCTGGAAGTACTATCGACCCGGCAACACGGGCGTACAGGGCGACTTCAGCAGCACCTTGTGGATCGCTCCCGATGATACACCCTACATCTGCTGCTACGACCCGCACTTTGAGGAGGGCGGGTTCGCAAACTTCGTTGAGGATGAGAACCGTTGGCTGAACTTCTCCAACGTGGATTACCCGGTGATGGGCGACCCCAACGATACCGGCTCCGCGCGCATCAGCGACATCGAGCCCGATGCCGGCGGCGCGCTCTGGATGGGAACCTGGCGCGGGGTGCTGTACTTCGATCCCGCCATCGGGCCGGATTCGTTCGTGCGCTACGATGCGAGCAACTCTCCTTTGCCGGGCGGTCACACCATGGATGTCGACGTCGCGCCGGACGGTTCCGTCTGGTTCGGCTGCTACAGCCTCTCCTGGGGCGGCGGCAGCCTGGTGCGCTATCGCCCCGACACCGATGAATGGACGGCCTGGGGCTACGACGCGACGCCCGATGGGTGGCCGGGCCGGGTCCTGGTCGAGACGGCGGTCGTGCAACCCAAGCCGGGCGGCGGTTACCTGGTCTGGATCGAAGACACCTTCGGCGATGTCGTCTTTGACAGCGACACGGAGCAGTTCACCCAGCTGGTGAACAACGATCTCGCGGATGAGATCGAGGTTATCCTGGGCAACGGCACGGATGATGCGGGCAACACCTGGATGCTGCGCTACACCACGCCAGGCCAGCCGTATCGGCTCGACTATCGGCAGCCGAACGGCACCTGGGTGTCGCCGCCCATGCCTTTCGCGGGCGCGATCGATCTTCCCGCCTTCCGCGCCTTCGGCGACCGGGAAGCGGTGATGATCGGCGGGGGCGCGGAAGCGTATTACTTTGACGGCAGCAGTTGGACCAGCCTGGGCGAATGGCGGCCCGGCGGCTTCACCTACGGCATCGACATGGACTCAAAAGGCAACGTCTGGGTTTCAGGCAACGGCGGCGCTGCCCGCCGCGACGCGGCGACCGGCGTCTGGCAACGCTATCGCCTCAGCAACACCGGGCAGATGGACAACTTCCTGCGCGACATCGCCTTCACCGACGACGGCGACGTCTTGATCACCTGCAACGGCGGGCCCGGCGTGGGCGGCATCGCCAGGTTCGACGGCCAGCGCTGGCACAATCACAACGTACTCACCTACGGCCTGGGCGAGGACTGGCCCTTCCCCACCGACAACGCCGACGCCATCACCTACCGCAGCTCGACCGGCAACCTTGCCTTCAACCCCATGTTCAACGGCATCCGCGAGTGGGACGGCTCGAACTACATCACCCTGGAGACCGGTTCGACCTCGGAGGGCCTGGTGGAAGACTCGCTAGGCCGCCTCTGGACGGTCGGCAACTACTTCAGCCTGCGCTACCACGACGATGCCGGCTTCCACGACGTACCCATCGCCGGCTGGGGCGCCAACGTCGTGCGCGATCCGGATCGGCCCGGCACGGTCTGGGCCTGCGCCAACCTGGAAGTGGTCCGCACGGATGGTGTCTACCGTTACTCCCGCGAGAACGCCGACCTTCCCGAACTCAACCCGATGCATGATGTGCTGACCACGGTCGCCGCCGGCCGGGATGGGATCGCCTGGGTGGGCAGCACGGAGGGGATCTTCCGTCTGGATGCCAACGCCGGCACGCACGAGTGGTTCCACTCAAGCAACTCCGACCTGCCTGGGGATCAGATGACGCCGCTCGTCGTCTCGCCCGATGGCAAGGTGTGGTTCACCAACTTCAACAGCAACGGCATCGAGGCCGCGCTCGTCTGGTTTGACGGCACGAACCACGGCACGATCACGCGACAGCAAGGTCTGCCCCACGCCCAGATCTACGACGCCGAGGTGCGGGAAGTGCCCGGTGGTTACGAGGTCTGGATCGCCTGCGCCAGTCGGGGCATCGCCGTCTTGACGGTGTCCACGGACACCCCCGGCGATCTGGATGGCGATGGTGATGTCGACCAAGCGGATCTGGGCATCCTGCTTTCCTGCTACGGCACCAGCGACTGCGGCGACCTCGACGGCGATGGTGACACGGATCAAGCTGATCTCGGCCAGCTTCTCGCCAACTACGGCACCTGAACTCAGACCGGCGCGAGCCATCCTTCGGGGCGACGTGACGAATGCCGAAAGGAACCATCATGACTTTGCAACCCCATACCATTTGGTCTCGACCGGATCGCCCGCTGGCTTCCTTGATCACCGCGGCCCTGGTTTTCGCCGGAGCCGCTGGCGCGGAGACGTGCGGTGTCTGGGAGACGGTTGATGTACCCGGGACGCCGGGGTATGACATTCGACTCGAAGGTGTGGCGGCGTTCGGTCCCAATGATGCCTGGGCGGTGGGACAGGCCAACATCGACTATGGCGTCGCCGACGAGCACCACACGCTCACCATGCATTGGGGCGGCCAGCAGTGGAGCGTTGTCCCCAGCCCGAACCCGGGTCTCGACTACACCGGCGGCACGGAGTGCTACCTGAACGACGTCGCCATGCTTGCCGGCGATGATGTCTGGGCGGTCGGCCACTTCAAGACGCAGAACGTTGCGGGCCACGTGGGGCCGCAGCCGCTCGTGCTGCATTGGGACGGCTCGGACTGGCAGCAGGTCGACGCCCCCTTCTCGATTCCCGAAACCTCCGGCGCCATGCTCTCCGCCATTGCGGCGATCGCGCCCGACGACATCTGGGCGGGCGGCCTGGCGCCGTCGCGGATCGTCGGGCAGGCCGGGCCCGTGGCGCTCCTGTTGCATTGGGACGGCTCGGAGTGGAGCGTGTTCGAAGCGCCCTACGTGTCGATTGACGGCCATCAGATCCGCGGCATGACCGCCATCGCCAGCGACGATGTCTGGGCGGTCGGGTCCGCGGGCAACGGCAGCCGACACCCATACGTGATTCACTGGGATGGCTCTGACTGGACGCACATCGCCGTACCCGAGCCGGCCTACCAACACCGGCTGCACGCAATTAGCGCCCTGGCCGCGGATGACATCTGGATCGCGGGCGAGCAGTGGGACACCGACATCTCCTACCAGCCGTTCATGCTGCACTACGATGGCTCCTCCTGGACGGAGTTCGCCAGCGCCGGGGGGGGGCGTTCCCTGGCGGCGGTGTCGACGAATGACGTCTGGTCGGCCGACGAATGGACGACCGGCGGCTCGATTGGGCACTGGGATGGAACGGCCTGGAGCGTCGTGGAATCGGTGGAGGGGCCGAACAACACGACCCTCCTGAACATGGCCGTCGTCAACGGCTGTGATGTCTGGGGGGTCGGGCGCATGCCGTTCGGCGCCTACTTCCGGCCGCATGTTGAGCGACTCGGGCCCACCGGTCCGAGCGGCGATCTGGATGGCGATGGTGATGTCGACCAAGCGGATCTGGGCATCCTGCTTTCCTGCTACGGCACCAGCGACTGCGGCGACCTGGATGGCGATGGTGACACGGATCAAGCGGATCTCGGTCTCCTGCTCGCCAACTACGGCGGCTGAAAACCAGCGGTTACATGCGGAGCGTTCGCCCACACGAGCGTGGCTGCGGCGGAAAGTCCAGCCACGCTTGTTGTCTGTCGCGGCCGAGCCGGCCGATGAATCTCGGCACGTTGTATCAGTGACACGGGGCGAGCGCCTCCCCCTTGACGCCTTCCACCCTTTTCAGACACGTTTGTGAGAAGAGAGAAAAGAGATGATGAACAAGAGAATCGGATTCGCCTGGCCGCTGGCCCTCCTGACTATGGCGCTGACCCTGCCGCAGACGGCGGAGGCGCGCAGCAACCGCTTGGAGGTGACGACAGAGCTGGCGCCGGTGCACAGCATGGCCTTTGGTGCTGCCGGTGAGGTTCGCTACCGCGAGACCGGTCGCAAAGCCGAGTTCAAGGTCGAGGTCGAAGACATGGCGGCGGGCGTCTATGACTTGCTCGTCGATGGCGCCTATCGCGGCGCGCTGGTCGTCTCGGTCGTGCCCGGTGGCACCGAGGGCGAACTTGAGTTTCGCAACCCCGTGCAGCCCGGCAAGGTGCTGCTCGACTTCGATCCGCAGGACGCCGCCGTCGAGGTCTTGCAGGGCGGAGTCGTTCTCATGAGCGGCTCTCTGGGGAGCGCTTCCTCAGCCTCCGGTCCCGGCAACTCCGGATCGTCCTTCACGAAGCAGCGGCTCAAGGTGCTGTTTGAGGGGCCGGACGGCTCCGCTCAGAAGAGCCGAGTTGATTTGCGCAGCAAGCCTCGCCTCGTTGATCTCGTCTTTGGCTTTAAGAAGATGGAGCCCGGTGAGTACGAACTGCTGGCGGAAGGCAACCTCTTGACCACCTTCACCGTGAAGCGGTCGAGCGCCAAGGTGCGTTTCTCCACGAAGCCGATCCGAAAGAAGCTGCCTCTTGAGTTTGATCCGTCGCAGACGACGTATGTCGTGCGACGATCGGGTGTTGACGTGCTGACGGCGACGCTGCCCGGCGAGCCGGTCGGCGGCGGGGCCCTGCCCATCGGGGAGACCGAAGTCGCGCTGGCGCCGACCGCCGCCGCTCCGGGTGCGCAAGGGCATGCCAAGTACAAGGTCGAATCGGATGAACGTGAGTTCGAGGTGGAGGTCGAGGATCTGCCCGTTGGCCTCTATGAGTTGCACGTGGGTGGTCAAATGGTCGGACTGATTGATGTCGTGCTCACCGCCGGCGGCGGTCGCTCTGACGACGACGACTCCGATGACGACGACGGCTCCGATGACGACGGCTCCGATGACGATGACGGCTCCGATGACGATGATGACACCGCGGGTCGCCTCGAGTTCAAGGATCCGGCTCAGCTCGGCAAGGAACCACTCACCTTCGATCCCACCGGCGCAGCCATCCAGGTCGTTCGCGACGGCATCGTCTACCTCGGCATCACCTTCCCCCAGTGACCGATCATCGGCGCCTGCGACCGCATTGACCGCGGTCTGAGAGAGCCGCGTTCTTCAGAGCACCCTTCCGCACAGGAGGGGTGCTCTCGCATGCACGGATCGCGTTAGGAAACGCCCTGGGTGTGTTCGGGAGCGGCTGGCGGGGCCGGCTCGATGTGCACCAGCACATGCGACACCGGGGCAAGGCCACGCACGATCCGGGCCTGGACCTGGTGCCCGATCCGGTGCCCCTCCTCGACCGTCTGGCTGGCTTCGACCTCCACGTGAATGTCGACGAAGATCTCGAGGCCCGAGCGGCGGGCCCGGACCTGCTCAATCGCCAGCACGCCGGGCGCCTGCCGGGCGAGGCACTCGATCTCATCCAAGATGGCCGGGTCCAACTGCTCATCCATGAGCTGGCTGGCGTTGCGCCGAAACAGGTGAATGGAGGTGACCAGGATGAAGCCGACGACGGCGAGGGCGGCGACTTCGTCGGCCCAGATGACGGCGTCGCCGCCGTAGCGCACCAGCGCCAGGCCGATGAGCACCGCCGCCGAACTGAGGGCATCGCAGCGATGGTCCCAGGCCCCGGCCAGGAGGGACTCGGAGCCGGTGCGGGCGGCGACGCGCCGCTTGTATTGGTAGGTCGCCTCCTTGACGACCAGGTTGCCGGCGGCGATCCAGAGCGTCCACACCGGCGGCCCGGCGTGGACCCTGGAAAAGCTCCGCAGCGCCTCCACCGCGATGGCCAGGGCCGAGACGCCGATCAGAATCGCCACCGTCAGGGCGGCGATCGCCTCGGCCCGGCTGTGGCCGTAGGGATGCTCGGGGTCGGCGGGGCGCTGGGCCACGCCCAAGGCGAAGATGATGACCCCGGAACTCATGGCGTCGCCGATGGAGTTGACCGCGTCGGCGATCATGGCGATGGAGCTGCCCAGGATGCCGGCGGCGAGCTTGATCAGGGCCAGCGAGGCGTTGACCAAGAGGCCCACCCAGGAGGCGCGCGTCGCCTGGCGATAGAGCGTCGCCAGGCCGCTGCCGGATTCAAGCTGCGCGCGGTCGGGGGGCATGGGACCACACAGGGTAGTCAGTGTGAGGGGGGCCTGCCTGCTTCCGGTCGACGGCAGGCGGGGCGGATCATCGCCGCCACCCAGGGTAGGATCCGGGCATGACTCGACTTGGAGTGCTCGCCGTTGTCGCCTGGATTGTCGTTGCCTGGGTCGTCCTGCCGGGCTGCGCCCCGCAGGGGCCAGCCGTGGGGGAAGGCGTCGAACGACTCGGCGATGAGATCGTCGTCTGCGGACAGTTCTTCCACACCGGCGCGCCGGTCGTCCTTTGGATGGATCCCGGCGGCTACGACGCCTACCGCACGGAGAAGCGCTTCGGGGTGTACGAGGAATCATCCTGGGAAGCGGGGAAGGGGCCGGGGTCGCCCAACCGCTTTAGCTTGCGCAGGGCCGGGCGCGAGCCGCCGCTTGTCGATGAGGTGCGCGGCGGGGGGTGGTCCTTGCCGCAACTGCGCCAGGTCGTGGATCAGTTCGTCGTGCATTACGACGCCTGCGGCACCAGCCGCCTGTGCTTTCGCGTCCTGCACGATGAGCGGGGTCTGAGCGCGCACTTCCTTCTGGATGTGGATGGCACGATCTACCAGACGCTCGATCTCAAGGAGCGGGCCTGGCATGCGACGATCGCCAACGATCGCAGCATCGGCATCGAGATCGCCAACATCGGGGCCTATCCCCCCACGAATATGGGGCGCTTGCGGCAGTGGTATGCGCCGGATGGGAGTGGGGGCACGCGCTTGACCATCCCCGCAGCGCGCGGCGATGGCGGTGTGCGAACGGTCGGCTTCATGGGCAAGCCCGCGCGTCCCGAGCCGATCACCGGTGTGATTCAAGGTACGGAGTTGGCGCAGTACGATCTGACGCCTGAGCAGTACGAGTCGCTGAGCAAGCTGACGGCAGCGCTCTGTTCAATCTTCCCGAAGATGCGCTGCGACGCCCCGCGCGCTGCGGATGGCGGCGTTGTCGATCATTGCCTCACGCCCGAAGAGTTCGCGGCCTTCGCCGGCGTGCTCGGGCACTACCACGTGCAGGCAAACAAGGTCGACCCCGGCCCGGCGTTTCAGTGGGAGATGATGCTGGAAGAGGCGCGCACGCACCTGCAGCGGTGATGTGGACGCCACTGGTTGACAAGCAACCAGTGGCACCCGGCGCTGGCGTACGGAAGTCTGAACGCGGGGCAAGCCCGCGCCGCTAAATAAAGGGAAAGCGCTTGGCGAGATGGGAATGCCTACTATGTCGCCAACACGATGCACGATGCTGCCAACCATCCCAAGCCGCGCCCCACACTGCTGGACCGGATCTTCCCGCGCACGCCCAAGCGCCTGGCGCGGGAACGGCGGACAATCGAATCCATGATTCGGCTGTACTGTCAGCATGAGCACTGCGGGAGTGACTTGTGCCAGGAGTGCGCCGAGCTGCGCGACTTCGCCTTCCTGCGGCTGACCAAGTGCCCCTACGGCGAGGCGAAGCCTGCTTGCGCCAAGTGCCCGATCCACTGCTACAAACCGGAGCGGCGGGAGCAGATTCGCAAGGTCATGCGCTTCGCCGGGCCGCGGATGTTGCTGCGGCATCCGGTGCTGGCGATTCGGCATTTGATCGACGATCGCAAGGAAGCGCCGCCTCTCAAGAAGAAATAACCACGGAGTTCACGGAGAGCACAGAGAGAGAAGAGGGTGAAAGAGGGAATACCCAGGGCGTCGCTGCGCTTTGCCTTGGCTTGACCTGTATCCCACCCTCTTGTCTCTACTCCCTTCCCTCTCCTCTCCGTGTCCTCCGTGAACTCCGTGGTGAACATGCTCAGCCCGCGGGTTCGACGAGGATCTTGGTGCGCTTGCCGGTGAAACGCAGGTTGAGCAGCTCCACAAACAAGCTAAAGCCCATGGCGAAGTAGATGTAGCCGCGCGGGATGTGCTGGCTGAACGCCTCGGCGCACAGGACGATGCCGACCAGCAGCAGGAAAGAGAGAGCCAGCATCTTCATCGTTGGGTGCTTTTCGATGAAGCTGCTGATGGCGCCGGCGAAGAAGAGCATGATGGCGATCGCCATGACGATGGCGGTGATCATGATCGTCAGCGGCACCCAGCGCGCTTCGTAGTCCGCGGGGTTCACCATGCCGACCGCGGTGAGCACCGAGTCGATGGAAAAGACGAGATCGAGGACCAGCACCTGGGCGATGGTGCCGGCGAAACCGACGGCAGCGCTCCTGCGGGCGGCCCGGGCGGGATCGGTGAGGGTGCCGCTTTGCAGGGAGGCTTCCAGACTGTGGTGGATTTCCCAGGTGGCCTTGGCGATGAGGAAGAGCCCGCCGAGCACGAGAATGAGATCCTTGAGCGTGAAGGCGTGTTCCTTGAAGGTGAAGAGCGTGGCTTTGTCGAGGGTGATGACCCAGGCGATGGCGAGCAGGAGGACGATGCGCCCAATCGCCGCCAGGGCCAGGCCGGCGGTGCGTGCCGGGGCGCGTTGTTCCTCGGGCAGTTTGCCGGTGAGGATGGCGATGAAGACGACGTTGTCGATGCCCAGCACGATCTCGAGGGCGGCGAGGGTGGCGAGGGCGGCGAGCGAGGAGAAGGTGAAGAGTTCAGCCATGGTTCCCGTCCCGTGTGAGGTGTCGGGGACAGGATACCGCCAAAGCCGCGAATGGTATTCGCGGAGTCGGGGCTGGGTATCACAGGTCGGATGTGGATCCGAGTCGATCTACCTTTGCTGCCCGTGGGCTGATCTGGAATGCGGTTGGTGCTCTTGCGCGTGAGGTCGCGTTCACGAGATCGGGCCAAATCTTGAGAAGCGCGACTGCTTGGCGGTGGAAACTCAGTTGGTGCCATCCCGACTTGAGAAAGACGATCGTAAGTTCGCTGTCTTTGAGGGCAGTGCGTTCGAGTGGGTTCTTTCGTATTCGGGTGTCTGAGGTGACAATGACAGGGGGTGGATCGTCTTCCGAGAGAGCGGTGATCCACTCCGTATCCGGAGTGTCATTCGAGAAGCGTGAGTCTTGGTCCTGGTGAGTGATGGTGTTATCGATGTCAAACGCATCGATCATGCGCGCGAGACGCTCAGAGACGCATCTGTCGAAGAAGAAGTTCACGCAGCGATCCCGGTCTCACCTTTCTCAAACGACACCGCGCGTTCCACATCCGCCTGAGTGACACCATACCAGTCAGCTACCCGGCCAGCATCACGGTTGTTGGCCTCATAAGCCGCTGCAAGAATCGATGTCGGCATCGCACATGACTCGACGATCGGCTTGCCATAGGATCTCGACGGGTCAATGACCACGCCATCCGCAATGTTCCAGCGACAGGCAAGGAGGCTCTCGGTATCGAAGTCAACTCGATCGAGGTAGGGCAACAGCACGTCCCGAATGATGTGCTGGTTTGATACCAACTCGATGAGTTCCTTCTCGCCGGTTCGCTCGGAGATCTGGACGAAGACGTTCTGACCATCTGTCAGCAATTCCTGTCTGCTGAAGGGATGGTCTGTTTGGAGGTACTCAGCCATGCTTCGATACGCTCGGCGCAGCGTGTTCATGGACACTTTGTGTGCTCTTAATTGCCCGGCCACAAGAACCTCGATCAGATCGAGGAAACTGAGCACACTCCCCTTGGAATACGCGGATGTCAGCAGGGGCGCCGTCAACCGATCTCGACGCCCCTTGAACCACGAGTGGACGCGACGATAGCTGACCCGTGTCAGTTCAGAGGCCTCAGCATACGAATACACACCATTGCCCAGGATGTGAGTCTCCATCGGTCGCACTCCGCAAGAGAATCCTACACCGCATCGGACAAAAGGCGAACATCAATCCAGAAGATTCCGGTTCTGGGTCAGTTGGTCACACGCCGACAGCCACACCCAGGGCTTCGGCCATCATCGCGCCCATGTCGGCGGGGGACATGGCGACGGCGATGCCCGCTTCCTGCAAGGCCGCGATCTTGGCATCCGCCGTGCCTTGCCCGCCCGAGATGATCGCGCCGGCGTGGCCCATGCGCTTGCCGGGAGGGGCGGTTCTGCCTGCGATGAAGGCGGCGACCGGCTTGGTGACGTTCGCCTTGATGAAGGCGGCGGCGTCTTCTTCATCGCTGCCGCCGATCTCGCCGATCATGACCATGCCATCGGTGTCGGGGTCGTCCTGGAAGGCCTGCAGGCATTCGATGAAGTTGATGCCCTTGACGGGGTCGCCGCCCAGGCCGATGCAGGTGGTCTGGCCGATGCCGCGCTGGCTGCATTGCCAGACCGCTTCGTAGGTCAGCGTGCCGGAGCGGGAGATGATGCCGACCGCCTTGCCGGTCTCGGCCTGCGACTTATGCAGGTGGATGTAGCCGGGCATGATGCCGATCTTGCAGCCGTCCTTGAAGGTGGCGTTGGGGCCTTCGCCTGTGGCGCGGACGCCGGGCGTGATGACGCCTGGGCAGTTGGGGCCGATGAGTTGGGGACCGTCCATCTGGTCGAGCGTGGCCCGGACGCGAACCATGTCAGCGGTGGGGACGCCTTCGGTGACGCAGACGATGACCTTGAGGCCCGCATCGGCGGCTTCCAGGATCGCATCCGCGCAGAAGGCGGGGGGGCACGAAGATCATGGTCGCCTCAGCCCCAGTGGCTTCGACGGCGTCGGCGACGGTGTTGAAGATCGGCAGGCCGTTCGCATCCTTGCTGCCCCCCTTGCCCGGGGTGACGCCGCCCACCATCTTGGTGCAGTAGTCAAGGCAGCCCTTGGTGTGGAAGGCGCCGGCGGAGCCAGTGATGCCCTGGCAGACGACCTTGGTGTCGGCGTTGATCAGGATGGACATGGCGATCTCCGGTCGGGTCGGGGGGGCCGCAGCCGAGATTCAGCGGGAATCGAGGCTGGGGCGGGGTCGTTTCGGGGTGAATCGAGCAGGATACCCACCCGGGGAGTGGGGAACAATGCAGGGGTTGGGCCATTCGCGCTGTCGGCCCATGCCTCCAAGATTGGGGTCCACAATGGGTTAATCCCAGCTCACACCCTCGGCGATCTCCTCCAGGCCGGCCGAATCGCAGATGTGGACGACCTGGCCGGAGTTCGAGTCGATCAGGCCCGCTTCGGTGAGCCGGCGCAGGGTGCGGCTGAGGGTCTCGCTGGTCAGATTCAGATGGCTGGCCAGATGCTTCTTGAGGGCGGGAAGCTCGATGGTCTCGCCTTGCTCACCGTGCAGCGTCAACAGGTGCTGGGCCACCCGGCCGGCCGCATCACGCAGGACGATGTCCTCCATCAGCCCGACCAACCTGCGAACGGACTTGGCCATACCGGTGAGCAGTTGCCGACAGAGCGGGTGGTCCTCATCAACCGCCTTGCGGAAGGCGCTGCTGGGCAGGAGCAGGCAGTTCGTTGGCTCGACCGCCTCGGCGAAGGCAGGGCAGTTGAATCCGCCCAGCACCGCGACCTCCAGGAACGTCTCGCCGGGGCCCGGCAGGTTGAGGACGTGCTCCTTGCCGTTGGGAGCGAGCTTAAAGACGCGGACCTGGCCACGGGTGACGACGAACATGCCGGGGGTTTCTTCGCCCTGGCGGATGATCCGCTCGCCGGCGGCGTAGCTCCGGCGCCGGGCCATGGTGGCCAGCAAGCCCAGGGAGCGAGCATCCAACTCGGCGAAGAAGGGGCAGTTTCGAAGCTCGGCTTTGGCGAGGTCGGACAACAGAAACTCACTTTTTCTCGGTGCACTTGATCCAGGTCAATCGTGGATCCCCGGCCCTCAATGATACTGCCCCTCCACCCGAACCCAGAAAGGACCAAGGATGTTCTGCAACCAATGTGAACAGACCGCGCACTGCACCGCCTGCACCATCAGCCCCGGCGTCTGCGGCAAGAACGAAGATGTCCAATCTCTGCAGGAAATCCTGCTCTACGGCCTCAAGGGCATGGCTGCCTACGCCCACCACGCCCGCCGGCTGGGCAAGTTCGATGAGGAAGTCTCCGCTTTCATCGAAGAAGCGCTCTTCGCGACCATGACCAATGTCAATTTCGACATGGCCAGCCTCTTTGAGCTGTGCATGACCTGCGGCACGATGAATCTGCGGGTCATGGAAATGCTCGACGAGGGCCACATCGAGAAGTTCGGCAAGCCCCAACCCGCTGAGGTCTACGAGGGCACGAAGGCCGGCCCCGGCATCCTGGTGACGGGCCACGATCTCCTCGACCTCTACAACCTGCTCAAGCAGGTCGAGGGCACGGACATCAACGTCTACACGCACGGCGAGATGCTGCCCGCCCACATGTACCCCGAGCTGGCCCAGCATCCGAACCTGGCCGGCCACTACGGCGGGGCCTGGCAGAAGCAGCTTTCGGAATTCAACAAGTTCGCCGGCCCGATCGTGGGCACGACCAACTGCGTGCTGATCCCCAAGGATGGCTACGCCGACCGCCTGTTCACGACGCGGGCGACGGCGGTGCCGGACGGCCAGCGGATTTGCGATGACGACTTCAGCGCTGTGATCGCCAAGGCCCGCGCGTGTGAGCCGCTCGCCGACGACCCGCAGGGAACATCGACGGTCGGCTTCCACCGTTCGGTGTTGCTCGACAACGCGGGGACGATCGTCGATGCCGTCAAGGCGGGGCAGATCAGCCACTTCTTCCTGATCGGCGGCTGCGATGGGGCGGAGCCGGGCCGGAACTACTACAGCGACTTCGCCCAGGCCGCCCCGGCGGACTCATTCATCCTGACGCTGGGTTGTGGCAAGTTCCGCATTCGCGAGTACGAGTACGGCGAGCACCTGGGCCTGCCCCGCCTGCTCGACATGGGCCAGTGCAACGACGCTTACGGGGCGATCATGGTGGCGTCGGCTCTCGCGGAAGCGTTCGACTGCTCGGTGAATGATCTGCCGCTCACCATGGTGATCAGTTGGTTCGAGCAGAAGGCTGTGGCGGTGCTGTTGACGCTGCTCAGCCTGGGTGTGAAAGGCATTCGCATCGGGCCCCAGCCACCGGCGTTTGTGTCGCCCAACGTCTTTGCGATCCTGCAGGAGCAGTTCGACCTGCGTCTGATCGGCAGGGACGGCAAGGCCGACCTGGAAGAGGTCATGGCCCCTGCCGCGGTCTGATACGGATCACACCTATTCCTCGTGCGTGAGGTATGAGCAGGCGCAG